>Ga0154838_1179_pt1 | contig 45510 bp, 42 predicted proteins | sample Rifle2008BG16ft_FD_116142 | JGI IMG/M metagenome (GOLD analysis project Ga0154838, IMG submission 116142) | Deltaproteobacteria bacterium RBG_16_48_10 | reverse complement strand
AGGTGGCCCAGATGGATAGGGTTAAAGGTTCCTCCAAAAAGACCTATCCTTTTTTCTCCGCTCTCCGTTTTGATTTTTAACACTTGTCCTCTAAAGGAAATTTCTAATGGCTACCTGGCTATCCACAAACCCCGCTTATAACGGGAAAAACCCACACTCCCTCCCTTTAGCAAAGATGGGACGGGGGGATTTTTCTGGCTTTTCATCCGAAGCCGACCTGAAGGGCCCGAGAAACAGCCTCGATTAAGGCTGTCATCCCCTCTCCAGTTTCGCTGGAGATGAGATAAAGCTTATAACCCATCCTTTCAAAATCCCCGACATAATCCCTCGCTCTCTTCCGCACAACTGGAAGATCTATTTTATTGAGGGCAACGATTTGAGTCTTCATCGAGAGGGAAGGATGATAGGCTTTTAACTCACGGTTGAGGGCATGGAACGCCTTCACCGGATGATTTGAAGACCCTCCGGAAATATCCAAAAGATGGATGAGAAGGCGTGTCCGATCAATATGGCGCAGAAAGGTTAATCCCAGTCCCGCTCCCTGAGAGGCCCCTTCGATGATTCCTGGAATATCAGCGACCACAAAAGGAGGAGAGCTCTCTCTTTCAACCACTCCCAGGTTGGGAACAAGGGTAGTGAAGGGATAGTCTGCAATCTTCGGTCGGGCAGAGGAGATCTTGGAAAGAAGGGTTGATTTCCCCGCATTGGGAAACCCAATAATCCCGACATCAGCGAGAAGTTTAAGTTCGAGCCTCAGATGCCGCTCTTGTCCTTCCTTTCCCTTCTCGACACGACGCGGAGCACGATTCGTCGATGTAGCAAACCGCGCATTTCCTCGCCCCCCCCGCCCCCCTTCTGCCACTGCAAATTTCTGCCCATCGAATAGGAGATCCTGGAGGAGCTCTCCAGTTTCCTCGTCCTGTACGAGGATCCCCACTGGAACCCGGATGATGAGGTCCGCTCCATTTCGCCCTGTCTGATCTTTGCCTTTACCGTGGGCCCCTTTATTTGCGCGGAATTGTTTTGGGTAAGTTAAATCAAGGAGGGTCGAAAGTTGACTGTCTGCCCGAAGGATCACCCCCCCACCCTTTCCTCCGTCACCTCCATCTGGGCCACCCTTCGGAATAAACCGTTCTCGTCGGAAACTCATGCACCCATTACCACCATCGCCCGCCTTCACATGGATTCTCACTTCATCCACAAACTTCATCTTTTCTTTCGCAGGTCGAAGGGTAAAGAGTTAAGAGGATAGGGGACTGACATTCACCTGTTTTCGATCTCTTCCCCTCTTTTCGTATTTCACAACCCCATCGATTTTAGCAAAGAGGGTATAATCCCTCCCCATTCCGACATTCTCTCCAGGATGGACTCGGGTCCCGATTTGACGAACCAGGATACTTCCTGCTTGGACCTGTTCTCCACTGAACCGTTTGATGCCCAGGCGTTGTCCTGCGCTATCCCGGCCATTCCTTGAACTTCCACCTGCCTTTTTATGTGCCATTGTTCCCTCCCGACCTTTCCAAGATTCCAATAACTCAATATTGCGTGATCAAATCATTGATTCATCAATCATTCAAATATGAACCTATTTCTTGGGTATGGGTGTCTGCTTATTTGGTTAATGATCCCAATGAATCAGTTCAACGAGATATCCTCTACCCTTAGGTAGGTATAGGTCTGCCGATGCCCCTTCATTCGGCGGTAATTCTTTCGTCTTTTCATCTTGTAGGTAAGGACCTTTTTCCCTCTTGCCTCCTGAACGATCTTCACTGTCACAACGGCATTCGTTAGATGGGGTGTTCCAAGCTGAACCTGCCCCTCATCGGATACCATCAGCACATCTCTTAACATCATCTGATCCCCCAATTTTCCCTCTAACTTCTCCACCCGGATCAAGTCCCCTTTCGATACCCGATATTCCTTTCCTCCGGACTTTACGACTGCGTACATAGCCTGCCTCCAAAAAATAATATCGTAATAAATTAATTGATTTCTGATCGTTTGTCAATGACGGCAGGCTTCAAATTTCAATGATATTGAATTGTTCCTGATGAAATCCTGCCTTTCCTTTGATCACGATCTTTTTCCGGAGTTTTCGCTCCAACTCTTCAACTCCGGCTCTTTCTTCTTCATAAAGAAGATCTGCAACCTCGGGATTCACCTCCACGAGGATACTGTGGCCTCCCAGTTCGGAAGAGGTCCTCTCCATCTCACGGAAGATACTGTAACAGGTTGTCGTCTTCGACTTGACCAGACCCGATCCCTCACAGTAGGGACAGGGCTCACTCAGGATTCTCGCAATGTTCTCCCGGGTCCGTTTCCGGGTCATCTCCACAAGACCCAATTCCGAAATCTTGAAAATATTCGTTTTCTGCCGATCTTTTCGGATTGCCTCCTCCAGGGCCTGATAGACCTTCTCGCGATCACCCTCTCGTTCCATATCGATAAAATCGATAATTATAATCCCTCCAATATTCCGGAGCCTCAATTGGTAGGCAATCTCTTTGGCGGCTTCAAGATTCGTTTTGAGGATCGTATCTGCCAGATTCCTTTTCCCAACATATCTCCCCGTATTCACATCGATAGCCACCAGGGCCTCGCTCATATCAATCACGATATATCCGCCCGATTTTAGCCACACCTTCCTACCCAACAGCTTATCAATCTCCATCTCAATTCCATAGGCATCAAAAATGGGCTCTTTATTCTCGAAGAGGGTGATCTCGTATTTCTGCTTGGGCATATAAGCGTTGATGAAAGAAAGGATATTTTCATATTCCTCTTTAGAATCAATGACGATTCGATTCACCTGAGAGGAGAGAATATCCCGGATGACCCGAAGCACCATGGTGAGATCGCTGTGGATGAAGGAAGGGGCTGTGGTATTCTCTTTTTTCTTCTGGATGTTGCTCCAGATGCGAAGGAGAAAATCCATATCATTTCGAATCTCATCCGGCTCTGCCCCCTCGCTTGCCGTTCGAACGATGAAACCACCCGAAGGAGGCTTGATCGTCTGGACAATCTCTCTCAGCCTCTTTCGCTCGTTGTCATCCTTAATCCTCCTGGACACGCCCACATGATCAACCGTTGGCAGATAGACCAGATACCTGCCAGGCAGGGTAATATGGGAGGTTATCCGGGTTCCCTTGGTGCCGAGAGGCTCTTTTGAGACTTGAACCAGCACCTCCTGCCCCTCGGAGAGGAGGTCTTCAATCTGAGAGGATGGATTAAAATAGAGGGACATTTCATCCCGTGGAAAACCCATCTCTTCGTAGTCCTCCACCCTTCCATGAACATCCGAGACATAAAGGAAAGCAGCCTTTTCCAAACCGATATCGACGAAGGCTGCCTGCATCCCGGGTAGGACCTTCACCACTTTCCCCTTGTAGATGTTTCCCATGATGCCCCGGTCTTTGGTCCTTTCGATATAGAGTTCTGCAAGCACCCTTTCTTCCAAAAGGGCAACCCGCGTTTCCTGAGGTGTTACATTAATGATGATCTCATTTGCCATCATCTACTCCTCTAAAACCCTAAATCCGAATCCACCCTGATGTTGCAAAAAATGCCGATATAGAAGCGGACAGGTGAAAATTTGTGTCGATCCACAACTGACGATTGAGTCATGGAGCTTATTCAACTTTAATGATTCTGCACCTCGAAAGAGATTCCCCTTTCAATCCCAGGATGGCTTCGATAATCTCTGGAGGTTTCGCCGTCCTCCCCGGCTCATTCCGAAGGACCAACTCCACTTCCCAACGACCAGTCTCTTCTGCCCCCTTTTCAATCCCTTTCAGCCCCATTCTCTCAATCAGAGCTCGGATATCAACCTTTCTCTTCCTCCCCTTCCTCTCCTGATCAATATAGAGTTCTTTCTCGTTTAGAGCCTTCTCGATTCGTGCGATGACCTCCTCTCTTGAGAGGGAATGGTCCAAGGAGATCCAATAGACTGCAGGAGAGGGAAAAGGAGTAAGAGAGGAAAGGAGAGGAACCTCTTTAGCTTCCACGATCTCAATCCCCTGAGGAAGAACGGCATTTAGTCTTTTCTTGACTTCCTGAGGAGAAATCCTCTTCTCCAGTTCGATATGGACGATCTCTCTTAGGCTCTCTACTCCAACGGGGAGGGCTCTGGCAAAGACAATTCGAGGCAGAGGATGGAAACCCTCTGAGTAACAGAGGGACAGGCCAGCCCTTTTTGAGGCTCGATGGAAGAGATGAACAAGCTCCAGATGACTAACGAATCGCATCTCCTCCCTCTTTGTAAACGTCAACCGAATCTTCTGTTTCATCCCCCTTTGCCGGCCCTTTACGACTTTTTCGATCCTTCCATAGGAGCCGCTTTCACGGGCACGATTTGCAATCACCCGAAGCCTCTTCCCGTCGCAAAGCCCACATCGCCGGCAGTCTTCAACAGGGCAAGGAGGGCTAACTTCTTCTCTTAACCCTCTCTGATATTCCTCCCACAGGTAGGTTGGCTTGACGCCCGTTTCGATGAAAGACCAAGGAAGAGAATCTGCCAATCTTTTCTTTTGGGTGTTGAAATCCATTTCAACGCCTGCTATTTCGAAAGCCTCTTTCCACAAAGAAAATCGGAATTGATCACTCCATCCATCGAATCGACATCCGAGCCGATGGGCCTCGATTAAAACCCTCGAAAGCCGACGATCCCCCCTGGAAAACATTCCTTCCAGAAAACTCAGATGAGGATCCTGCCATTTAAAATGGAGGCGGTTCCGTTTCACCCCGTCTTTCAGAAACTGGAGTCTCTCCTTCATCTCCTCTAAAGGGATCTGGCGCTCCCATTGGAAAGGGGTATGGGGTTTCGGAACAAAAGTGGAGACACTGAGATTGACGCTTGGATGAATTCCCTGCCGCCCTCCAACAGAGGCAATCTTTCTCGATAGGTCAAGGATCCCCTTTAAATCCTCTTCCTCTTCGGTTGGAAGCCCCATCATGAAATAGAGCTTGATATTTCTCCAGCCCCTTGAGAAGATTTCGGTCAGACCCCGAAAGAGGACCTCTTCATCCAGCTCCTTATTGATAACCCTCCGAAGCCGCTCCGTTCCAGCCTCCGGAGCAATGGTGAACCCTGTCTTTCTGACCCGCTGGACCTCCCCTGCCAGATGACCCACGATACTCTCAATCCTCAGGGAAGGAAAAGAGACAGCCACTCGTTTCGATTCGAACCGGTCCATGAGACTTGAAAGAAGAGGGCCAATGGAAGCGTAATCGCCTGCACTGAGTGAAAGGAGGGAGATCTCTTCGTAACCTGTCTGCTCCAGGGAGGCATGGATGGTCTTTTGGACCAGTTTCGGATCTCGTTCACGATAGGGTCGGTGGATAAACCCTGCTTCGCAGAAACGGCACCCCCTTCTACATCCCCTTGCGATCTCGAGATTGAGACGGTCATGAACGACTTTCATGTAAGGGACAATCGGGCAAGTCGGAAAAGGAGCCTGATTGAGATCGGAGATAATTCTTTTACGGACCGTTTCCCCTTCTTGACGCAGGCTGGGGACATAGACCCCTTTCAGTCGGGAAAGGGATTTTAAGAGATCCTCTTTCTTCCCGTTGGCCTCTTTCCACTGCAGAGCCAGGGCCCCGATTTCAAGAACCACCTCCTCCCCGTCTCCGACGACGATGGCATCGAAGAAATCGGCCACGGGTGCCGGATTGAAGGTCGTCGGACCTCCAGCAATGATGAGAGGAAAACGATCATCCCTCTCCTTAGCCAGGAAGGGAATATGAGAGAGATCGAGCATATTGAGGACATTGGTAAAACAAAGTTCGTACTGTAATGAAAACCCTAAAATATCGAATTGATGAAGAGGCGTAGAAGATTCGAGGGACGTGAGGGGGATCTTCTTCTCCCTCAGAACCTGCTCCATATCCACCCAGGGAGCAAAGACCCTTTCGCAGGCCACCCCTTTTATTCCGTTGATGATGTGATAAAGGATCTGGATTCCAAGGTGGGACATCCCTACTTCATAGACGTCCGGAAAGGCCAGGCAGAATCTTAATCTAACTTGAGAGAGATCTTTTCGTATGGCATTGACCTCGCTGCCCAGATACCTGACCGGTCTTGAGACAAGGGAAAGGACCTCTTTCAATTGATCACCATTCATAACAATTCTTTAACCCTCTTCAAAGCCTTTGAGAAAAGAAAAGGTGAGGAATCATTCTTCTTTCTTGCTTGCGGGCTAAAGACCCTTCATGAAATAGGTTGGAAATTCAAACGATGTCAAAAAGATATAGGGGTTATACTAAAGGGGACATCCCCCGCCAACTCTCTTAGGCTATTAAAAATACTACAATTTTTACCGATTGTCAATTTTTCGTTCCTGACGAAAAACAGGGGGATGAATTAAATTTGCCTTCCTGTTCCTTTTCTGATAAAAATAGTTTGATTTGATGGCTTGTTAGATATAAATAGAGTCTATCCATAAACCAACGGTTTCCAAAAAACTCGTCATTCCGGTCCCGTATCAAGTACGGGGTAAACTCCAGCCGGAATCCAGTTATATCAAGAGTTTCTGGATGCCGGATCAAGTCCGGCATGACGGAATAAGGGACTTTGTAAACAGACTCTAAATAGACAATAAATGAGGCTTCATCTTTGGAATACTTACCCGTTACGGTCGATAAAAGCCATTTGATTACCATTGGAGAAAGGCTCTATTCAGAAAGCATTGAACTCATCCGGGAGTTGGTGAATAACGCATACGATGCCGATGCTACAGAGGTCAATAAGGTCAATATAAGGATGACTGACGAATTGATCGAGATTAAGGACGACGGAACAGGTATGGACCGGGAAGGGCTCAAACAGTACTTCAACATCGGTTCCCCGGAAAAGGTGGTTCACACCCAATCTCCTATTTATCAGAGGGATCGGATTGGACAGTTCGGCATTGGAAAATTTGCCAGCCTCTCAGCCTGTGAGTGTTTTGAGGTCTATACCCAGAAAGGCGATTTTGCAGCAAAAGTGATTTTCGATAAGGTCGAATGGGAAAGGGCTGAAGATCACTGGAACCTCCCCCTTGAGATACTGCCTTCAGATAATGAGAGAGGAGACGGTACAACCCGCCACGCCTAAGAAAAGAAGAAAGAAATCCCCCCAGATAAAAAGACTTACCCCTAATGCTGTTGTTCAAAGGGTGAAATTTGGAGAAACAGGAGTATCGGTTTGCATCGATGATTTTGGGGAAGACGGACCTGAATGTTTTACCGAAGGCACAGTGATCTATATCAACCAACAGCACCCTCTCTATCAGCGGGAGGTAAAAAAACCGGATACCTACATCCTCAATGTCACGAGGCTTATTACCCAGGAAATTTCCTTGATGAAGGATACAAGGAACCCTCGCCAGGCCTTTTCAAGACAGAGCAAACTCCTCCGCGATGCCTTTATCGATCGGCAATCTCAATAATCCCTCTCCGCTGTCCTTTACCAAAGAGAGGAGTCGCAAATCTGTCTCCTCTTTTCGGGCCGTTGCCAAAATCGATTTTATGCTTAGACCCTTCGGCTTTGCTCAGGACAGGCAAGCTCATACTTCGACAAGCTCAGCAGAACGGAAAAGTCATAATGATTTAAACACATCACTGTCCGCCCTAAGTCCCGCGCCGCCGGGATCGAAGGGCAAACGGTTGATTTTGGCAACAACCACTTTCAACCTGACATGGAATCATTTATCCCAAACGAGTATTAATCTGACAAACACCCAAATTACGCTCGGGTTAACGCTAACACCTACAAATGTTCACTCCAAGATAACCTTGACCATTAACGATTACTAACAGGAGAACATGCAAAAAGGCAGCGAGTTTTTCGTGGATGCAACTAAAAATTATTGATTGATAACCAAATTTGTTAGGGGCTTTCTTCTTTTTCTTCTAACCAGAAGGAATATCCTCCCAAAAACTCCTTTTCAGAATTTTCAAGGAGAGGAAAGAGGAGATGGCGACAGAGACCAACATTCCAAACATAAAGAGGAGGATCAGCCTCTCTTTTAATACCGTATACTTCGTTTCCAGTATTCCTACATAAAGTATTCCGACGATCTTACCCCCAAAATCCCGTATGGGCTCATAGGCAGTGATATACCAGTCATCAACCACGTAGGCTCTTTGTATCCAGGGTAATCCCCTTTCAAGGACTTGTTCACGGACTTCAATACTAACACGGGTTCCAACAGCTCGATTCCCTTCCTTGTCTATGACATTGGTGGATATTCTCCAATCCTCTAAAAAGATCGTGGCCGTTCCAATTTCCTTCCCTTTGTATTTCGCATCTCGGAAAACGATATTTTTGATCCGATCCACAATTTCATAATTACGGTTCATCAAGATCCCACCCACCAACGCTCCTAAAACTTGCCCATTGACATCGACTACGGGATAAGCCGATTTTAATACCATCCCAGATGTTTCTTCTAACTTTTCAGTGGGTTTTTCTTTGGGTGTTGCAATAAGGAAAAAAAACGCTTTATTCGCTAACGTTTTCCCTTCCTTTAATAATTCCTCTCTTAAGAGTACTTGGGTTCCTGAAAGGGCCTTATTGCCAATAGCCTCTTTTACAAAAGGATCTTCGGTCAAGCTGTCGCCCGACATCCCAGGGTTATGAAACCTCATCAAAACCGTCCCTTCCCGGTTCACTAAGGTTAAAAAATCCAATCCTTGATCAGCCATTAATCGGGTCATATCATCCTTTATTAATAAGGCCCTTTCCTTTTGGAGTGCCCCTTTCAATATATATCTGATCGAAGTCAAACGAATCGTCCGATCAATATCGTTCAGCTTGGAAGTATAAACCCATCGGGCTGTATTCAAAGCCTCTTTCACCCTCTCCTGTGTTTCATAGATCACTCGATGGGTGATGACAGAATTTACGATAAATCCTATAATCACCCCTGTAGAAAGAGCCATCAGCACAAAAATCAGAGCTATCCGTTTTTTTTTGGAAATCTTCATAATCCCTCCTTATCAACTTCAACCAAATAAAAACGGTTGCTGTCAGCAATGTATTGCTTAAAATAGATAGGTGGCATTCTGCACTCTTCTACCGACAGGCTATCTTTAGCGTCCCTTAATTTAATTCGCTTTCTTTTTATGGCAGGCTTTTAAAAGGAAGGTCTAAGTCAGAAAGAGATTTGAACTTATTCTAAAACTGATTTCCTACGAGAGAATTACAAGTTAGACAGGCGAACTTTTAAAGGTCCCTCCTACCTTTGACCCCCCTTTTCCAAACCCCACAGATAGCATTATCAAACAATATTACATTTGTCAATTATATAATTCAATTTGGATTAACACATCAAATGCAACCAATCACCTTGTCGATTATGGGTTGAAATCCGCACTATTAAGGCGAATTGCCTCAACAACGCTTACAGGAAGAAAGAGGTAAGTGTTTTTTCTCATCTTACCCTCCACAATCCCCTTCTGATTTCCCTTGGCTCCCTGTACGCCTTCAAGAACCTCTGCTCATATTTCACATTATAGTGAACGTCATAAATAAGTAGACATAAACTTGAGTTTTGTGTATAATCCCTCCCGAAGAACGTTCAAAAACTTTTTTCGGGAGGGATGCCATGAAAGCATTGACAGTAACAAACAAAACTGTGACCCGCGAAGCCCTATTAAAGATGGCAGAGAGGATACCGGGAGCTTGGATGGGGATCCGTATCGCTGCCCTGCTTCTGCTTTTAGAAGGCTGGAAATCATCCCAGATTGCCAGTCTCTTTGGCCTAACCCGCTGGAGCGTCGTGAGATGGATCCAAGGGGTAAACGAAAAGGGAGTCTTGGCGGTAGAGGCGAAGAAACAACCTGGGCGTCCTTGCCGTCTTCCCGAGCAGATACAAAAGGCTTTGGAGAAGGACTTAGAAAAGAGCCCCAGGGTACTGGGTTTGAAGCGAAACCGGTGGGATGGGGTGGTGGTGGTCGAGTATCTGGAGCGGGTTCATGGGGTTCGATTGAAGGTGCGCCAAGCTCAGCGATGGATTCGTCGGTTAGGGTTTTCTTTGCGGCAACCGATTTACCGTTATGCTCAAGCCACGACGGAAGGGGTGGAGGAGTTTCGAAAGACCGTAAAAAAAACTCCTGACGACCAAGAGAAGTAAGGGAAAACGAATCCTCCTTTTTTCTGATGAAGCAGGGTTTTGTCTTCATCCCAAGCTGGGGAGGATCTGGGTGAAAAAAGGAAAACAACCTTTGATCTTGACGAAGAGCCAGCATCACAAAAGGCTTAATGTCTTTGGATGGGTGAATCCCATCGTGGGCAGCCATGGGATGGTGCGTCAAGAAAAAGGGAATACCGACGGATTTCTTGCCATGCTCAAGAATATCCTTCTTCGTTATCAGCGAGTGCTGATCGAACTTTGGGTGGATCAGGCCCGTTGGCATAAAGGAAAGCGCGTCACGGAATTTCTTTCCTATCATAGCCGATTGGTTATCAACTACATTCCTAAGTATCATCCAGAGCTTAACCCCCAGGAGATGCTGTGGCGAACCATGCGATATGAAGAAACAACGGATACCTATTATGAGACATTCGAAGAATTGGTACTCTCAGTTTTTAAACGTTCACAAAGTTGGAAACCCAAAAAGATAACGTCATTATGTCACTTTATTTAAGACGTTCACTATAGTCTCTTATCAGTAAGATTGTTGCCAAAATGGTCATAAACTTAGATTCCTGCAGTTGCAGTTTTCCCGAGAGAAGGGATAAGGAACATGGTTCTGAGTTTCAGCGCAGTAAGTGCTGTTTTTTGTCCGAGGCGGGTGATGTAATACCTGTAAGTACCTCGGATTTTTTTAATCAAGCCGTGCATTCTGAGTCGCTTAAACATCCTGGAAATCTGGGTGCCAGATTTTTCAGGAAGGATGGTGCGAAAAGAGCCGTTCTGAAAGCCATGGATATGAAATTGTCCTCGGACAATACCTTCGAACAGCTTCAGATCTTCACCGCGGAACAGATTAAAGCCGCGATAGGTTCGCTGGCCATCCGACGTAGACTCCGAGATCTTTTCAAGGTTTTTGATCCCCACGGTGGGATCCTCGATCGTGGAGACGAACTCCAGATAACGCCGGTTCGCCGCCGCCATCAATTCCAGAAGAACGGGAAGGCTATAGATAGATTTCTTCAATGGGGCGTCTTTCATTTCCCAAGTGCCGTCCCGATGTTCCACCTTCCGGTGGTGTTTGAAAAAACTGACGTCATTGATGGTTGTCTCAATGCGCAGAATGATCCCCAGTTTGTCATACATCTTAATCGAAACCGGACCCATGTGATGTTTAACCCGAGTCCCTTCAATTCGGGTATGGAAATCATTGCCGATCTCTCCTTGATAGGTTCCGTGAAGCTTTCGTCCCAGGAACGTCGCCACCTGCTCGGGTTTGACAGCGTGGATGGCAGTACGGATGATCGTTTCGTAGAGGGGATGGAGATCGCTTTGGTATTTGAAAACGACATCGGTAGAAAACTCTACCTGCATCAGCGTCCAATGGTAACCCGATGGAAAATGCCGGATCACGGGGCAGAACGTTTTCGCCACTTGATCCAACCGCCGATGGAGGGTTTTCACCTGGAGGCTATCGGCGAGTTGCTGGATTTTTGCGAAATCCTCCATCTCCATAAAGGCATTCTCCAAAAGACAGTAGGAGAGATTCTTCTTGCGGAGAAGACTGGCCAGTTGATGGTGTCCGTTAAAATAAAACTGCAACCGAAAGGGAGCCCAGGTAGGGACCCGCAGATAGCACAATCCCAAATCTTCAAGGAGGATGTAGAAGTAGTAATGGATGCACTTCGATTCGGTACCTCGGAGAAACGTTCTGCCGGTCTTTTTGTCATGCCAGGGCTTGAAAGAAGGACAGGGTTCCAGGGCGGAGAAAATATGGACCAGCCCAGGATGATCCCCACGCTTGGCCATGATCTGTTTAATTCGTTTTTCCTTCCGGAAATTCTTTTTCCGAATAAATTCGATCTCCAAACCACTCTCCTGGGCCAAACGCTCGGCATGGAGACGGATTTCGTCCCGCAAGGGTTCCGCAAAACGGGTGTAATCGAAAATCCGAATGCCCTTGGATCTCAGATGGCTACTGATCGCGTCGGCGTAACAGATATCGGGGAGTGTGCCAGTGGTCAGGACACGATCGAAGCAAGAAAGGACCCCTCGAATCTTACTGTCGTATCTTTCTGTCAGCATACTCATGGCTTCCCCTTGAAGAATTCGCAGAAGGATAGCCTATACTTATAGACGAATGACACGAAAAAGTAAATCGGGTTTGCGGACTTCAATAACATCCGCACTTTTAGCCTTCCCATTCAAGGGGAGGATAAAATGCGGAGAAAGCTTTAGCTGCCACAACTTCTTGAAAGTTGGACGTTAACTGTTATAACCTGTTTGGTTCCGGCTACGCCGGGTTAGGCAAAGGACAACTTACGCCCCCGCTTGAAAGGAGGAAATCTGTGCGTTCGACGCTTTCATCTTCCGATTTCGTTAAAATCATCAATACCATATGCGACAAGTTAGAGCAAGAGAAGGGTTATCTTTCGGAATTGGACGGTGCTATTGGCGACGGGGATCACGGTGTTAACATGGCCAAATGTTTTCGTGAGGTGAAAAAAAGGCTTCCCGAAAGCAACGACAAAGACGTTGGAACCATTTTTAAAAATGTAGGAATGGTCATTCTCAACTCTGTGGGCGGGGCCATGGGTGCCCTTTATGGGACCCTATTTCTCAAAGCGTCAAAAGAGGTGATGGGAAAAATGGAAGTTAACCTCGAAGACCTGATTAAGATGTTCGAGGCAGGGGAGAAAGGTATTCAAGAGATGGGCAAGGCCCAATTGGGAGACAAGACCTTACTCGATACCATCGACCCCGCTGTGAAAGCTTTGAAAGAGGCACAGTCTGAAGGAAAATCGGTCATCGGTGCCCTTGCCGCTTTTTCTGAAGCAGCCAAAAAGGGTGCAGATTCTACTCGGGAAATGATATCCAAGGTAGGAAGGTCCAGTCGTTTAGGAGAAAGGACGATTGGCCATCAAGATGCCGGTGCCACCTCGTGTTACTTCATTCTTAATGCTTTCTATCAGGGAATTAAATAAAGTCAAGGAGAGTAAGATGTCAATTGCTCTTGGAAGTGACCACAATGGATTCAGATTAAAAGAATTGATTAAGGAGCATTTGAAGGCCTTGGGTAAGGACATTCATGATTATGGAGTTTACTCTGAGGACCCTGTAGATTATCCTGATATCGCTTTAAAGTTGGCAGAAGCTATTTCCCAAAACAAACATGAAAGAGGAATTCTCATCTGCGGAACAGGAATCGGGATGACTATTGCGGCAAACAAGGTTCCCGGAGTCTATGCAGCAAACTGCCATGGCGCCTTTTCAACGGAGCGGGCAAGGAAGAGCAACAATGCCCAGATCATGAGAGGGGTTGGGGAATCCTTCTGTGATAAAATGATTTCTTAGAAATATGCATAAACAAAAGGCAGGACCATTTCTAACCCTGCCTTTGAAGATTGAATATATTCATTGGTCAGATTTTATCCCAATCAATATTCGTTTTTTCAGAAGGCAAGGGTATAACGAAGACCGGCTTTCGGCTCCGTTCCAATACTGAACCAGCCACACTCCCAAGAAAGGTTTGTCTCAAAAATCCTTTTCCATGAGTTCCAAGGACAATCGCATCGCACCCTTCTTCATCTGCGGCCTTCAAAATCTCTTCCACTGGATGGCCCAAGGGAACGAGGATTTTGGACACAAGTTCAGCGCATGGTTCGCCAATGTGAGTCTCTGCTCTCTTACAGAATTCCTGGAGGCTTTTTTTCATTTCCTCAAGATCCTCTACCCGTTCCTGTTTCTTGGCTCTTTCCAACATCTCTTCAACGCGAGCAGAGGCTCCTTCAGAGTATATATAACGAACGCGTTCTATAGAATGTAAAATGACAATCCTTGCGTCATGCCTTTTTGCCATATCCACGGCATAAAAAAAAGCGTAATTTGAATTTTTACTCAGATCGGTGGCATAAAGGATCTTTTTAATTTCTGGAATCATTTCCCGCCTCCTTTCCCTCTCATCTTCATTCTGATTAAAGAATGTTGGTGAAGGATTTAGTTTTTATAAGAGCTATTTTATAGTAAACTGGGACCCAGGCAATAACGAATCCCAGACCAATTGCTGCAATGGTCGAAAGGAACCAAAGGATAGATTTGACGAATAAGTTCGGTACCACTATAGGGTCCATTCGCTCATCGTTAAATTAAAAAACAAATCGTAAATTACAAATATCATCTTTGCCTATCGCAAAGTAAATAGGGTAAATGTAGTATTTTATGAAAAAAAAGACTGTATTGGGGAGCCAACCTACGACGGCAATTACAGGTCAAGTCTCCCCAATCTACTCATTTGATCCCACTAAGCCAGTTCATATTTACTTTCTTCTATTTTCTAAATCAGAGTAAACTTTTATTGAACATTCCGGACATATACCATGGGAAAACTCAACTTCAGAACGGTCCCGAATATAAGTCTCTATGTTACTCCAATGCCCTTTGTCATCACGAATCTTTTTACAATAGGAGCATATCGATAAAAATCCACGCAATACTTTTATTTCATTCAAGCTTTTTTCCAATTCCCTGACCGTGTTCTCAAGTCTCATATTTTGATAAATTAAATCAAGATGAGCATCAACAAGCTCCTTGGACTGAAATAGAAGTTTCTTGTATACTTCTCCATAACGGTTCTCTTTTGAATCAACTACGCAGATGGTACCAAAAATCTCACCTGTAGGCCAAAGAATGGGAAATCCAAGATAGGAAATCATTCCTAACTTGATATCTGGATTCTTATTCCAGTTTTCATCTTTCAGGGCATTTGGAACCAAGAGTTCATTTCTTGTCCTCATCACCCTTTCACAATAAAGACCTGCCAAATGTTCTTTATCTCCTGCTTTGTAAGGGTTGTTGTTCGTTTCACTTGAACGAAAGACTTCGATGTGAGGCGGCACAACCCTCATGATCAAGGCAGCAGGAACATGGATCATTTCGGCCAAAGTATTAACGATGCTCTGCCACTTGTTGATAATTTTGTCCGGTATGTGAAGCTTGCTTATCTCTATGGGTAATTCCATCGTTTTTCTCCTTAGCATAAAAATTAATATCAAAAATGTTACAAATCAAGTTAAAAATTTTCTGGGAGTTGAAATGCCCATTTTTAGAGTTCCTTCCTCTAATGTGAGGTAGTTACAGAGGTAACTTTGCCCTGATGATTTCGATTTGAAATGTTGGATTATAGTTTATATTTTAAAATTCAGGAGGAAGAAGTCAATGAGACAACCGTCCGATATGTTGGGGTGGTTTTGGACCCCCTAAAACCGAGGATAGCTTGCCAATACAACTCATTGAAAAGAATAAGGAAATGTTTCTATCTGATTTTCAAACCGTAGGTTTTTGGGCTTTGAAAAACGCAATGTTCGTAGCAGAAACAGTGAAACAGTAACCCTCGGAGGCCCCACGGGCGGTTTTGAAATCCTGTAGAATCCATCGGGTATTCCGGGTCCGGATAGAGGGGGGGCAGAAAATAGAACCTCGGAATCTGAATAATCGATCGAAATCGTTACAGAGGGTGCCTTCACCTTGGGCCGGTGACCTCTAACCTGCCGGCCCTTGCCTTCTTTTGGATTTCCTTCATTATTTCGGTGAAACAACCGCTTCCTTAGCGGATGGGGTGGTCGTGAAAATGATTCTTGGGGGGCTCCATGTTGAGTCGGTCCGCCTGCATTTTCCCCTTTTCGACGGCAGCGGTCAAAGCAAGTAACCGGTATTCACCGCGCGTCGACTGCAACCGCGTTGTTATATAGCCTTTGTGTCGTGGCCTTTTTCTGACTTCCAAGGGGTTAGCCTTGGAATCCAGCGATTAACGTTTTCACAATAGACAATGTAATCGTCGCCGAAACGCTTGGCGAGCCCCGGCTCTTCCGCCAGGGGAAGATAGATCGCATTTCCAATAAAGAAAAGAGTAGCCCACGCAGCGAGAAACCGGGACTGGAAGAACAACGATTCGGCAAACAATAGCAACACAACACCCAAGATCCTGGGATTTCGAACGTGCCGGTACGGACCACGAATGACGAAGTATTTCGGAGGATCCCAGGGAGCTGGAGTGCCATCGCCGTAAGAGAAAAAAAGTGTTAGGGACCAGAACGAAATAAATGTGCCGGGAAGGGCCAGTACTAACGCAAACCAAAACGGTAGGGCACTTGAATGAGCAATAGCGGTCGAATCTCCAAGCCACGATGTAACCCAAAAGATCGCAAACGGCACGACCACAAGAACCGATCCCGGCAACACTGCAATGGAAAGTAACCCTCTCGCGATCATATGCACTTGCTATCGGTTCCGATTTGGCCACATTTTTTTCAGGCCCCATCCCTCGTAAAGAATCAATCGAATATTTCCATGCTTTCTTCCGTCTAAAAAATGAATGATCAAAATTCGGGCAAGAACTATCGGATGAACAAAATAACGGTCTTCCTTCGCACTCATCCTCCTACCTCCAACCGGGGTGAAAATCCCACAGCCATGAGGCAATCCTTCTCACAGGGGGATTGCCTCATGCCCAGAATTCATGGAATCTGCGATGCCCCAACCCATGGATTGAGGGAAGGAGTCTTCTTCAGCAAATTTATTGTTCCATTAGAAGGCGGGTCAATTTTTCTTTGTTGATTCCCAGGCGTACCCAGGCTTCGATGTAGACGGGCTTTCCTTTCTCATCATAGGGGTCGATGAGAACTTTTCTGAGGAAAAAAGAAGAGTTCTTTGAATGGCAGTCTTTGCAGCCCCGGGAACCAACAACATTTGCACCCGAAACGACATTGTGGGATAGGGAGATATCCTGGGGATGGGCTTGTTCGTGCTTCATCTTTTCGACCTCTCCCTTCTTATCCAATCGGTAGAGGAAATCCCCCTTGATCAGCACGGGGTGATTCGCCACGGGATTTCCAAATTTGTCCTTAACCTTCAGAGCCTTCAAAAAAGCCTTGACCTCCTCAGGGGAATTGGCTTCAGGAATCCCATCATCATTGTCATCTTTGAGAGGAGGTTTTTTCACTTCCCTGATCTTCCAAAGAGGGATAGGCTTCACGACCTTTGTATTTTCATCAAGGTCTCCCCAATAAATAACAATGAGAGATTTTACCGGAACGATCCTTCCTTTGATCTCCTGGACTGCCGGATACCAGATATTGGGGTCCAGTCCAGGAACCGAGGTCATGGGATCCAATGGCTGGTTGGAGAGAAACCTTGAGGTCTCGTAGAGGGTGGTCTTTCCGGTTGAGGCATGGTCATAAACGATATCTGCAGAGGCGGTGAGATACGGAATATGGCAGGTTTGACAGGCGATCCGTTTCATATGGCGGGGCGAGAAAGGATGTTTATGCCTGGGGGCCTTTTTATCTTTCCCTTTGTAGTGACAGTCCTCACAGGAGTACATAGGGTTATTGAGGTCCTCCCCCACGGTTTCCTGAAGTGTGTTTCCTTTGGCAAAATTGTGTTCCTTGTCACTTGGATGGCAGGAGAGACACGTTAAATTTTTTGCTTTATGTATATCCGTATCCGAATTCCACTGGCGCCCCCTTTTTCTACCATCAGAGACGGCGTGACAGGTCCAACAGTTTTCATCAGGAGGCCTTCGGAGAATCTGGAGATGGAGATTTTCAAAATCGGCTATCTCCTTTTGGGCATAGTCAATTGTTATTTCTTCTGCCCTCGGGTTTTCAAATTCGTCTTGAGTGAGCTTTAATTTAGTCCAGCCTGCGCCCACAGCAGGTCCTTCTTTAAAAAACTTTCCTCTCAGTGCTGCCCCCCGTTCCCTCCATTGGTATCCTTTCAGATGACAGGTGAGACAGTCAGCCTCGCTCACACCACTCTTGTTCCAAGGAGCTCCATAGTTGGGTTCCCCAGTGCTATAGGAGGTATAGTCCCCGTCGAGAAGGGGAATTCCACCAGAGAGTTCATAGCCAAATTTTTTGGTTTCTTCATTGTAGTAAAGGTTATCATCCCGATCATATTCGCCGAATCCCCCTCCTGGATGACACACTCCGCAATTCTGGACAAAAAAGAAGGTAGATTTATCAATTTCAGAAGGAGACCTGTTCATCTTCTTAGCCAACTGGCTCGCATCCATAGAGGCCGGTGAATACTTTCCATACATTCCGGAGGAAAGAGTCCAGGGATACTTCGGGTTAAACGTATCCCGAATGATGATTTTCCCAGATCCGTTGGTCCGGCCCTGCTGGAAATGATACCCTTTCGTGATCTGTTCATAATCATGGCAAGCGCCACAGGTTCTCCTGGGGCTATAGGGAAGTTTGCTGTCAAGGGTCAAGGGGTTTCCGTCGGAGCCTCTAATTTCCATCTTTTCATGCTGGAAGCCTTGAGACAGGGGCGAGGTAGGAAGGAGAAAGGATAGAATGATCAAGAAGATTGAAGAGAATGTGCCAAAATGTTTCATAATGCCTTACATTATTAGATTACCACTGAAAACCCAACTTCTTCGCCCGTCTGGACAGACGAGACGACCGTCGTTACCACCATGGGGACGTCAATATCTATTTCTTGGGGACCGTACCCCCTCAGGCTTGAGATTTTTGGAGATCCGGCAGGGATACTGAAAAAGCTTTATAGCGGAAACCTCTCAACGCAATCTGCCTGGGCTGAAAGTCTGTGCCCCCCTCTTCTTATTGAAATGGCGACGATTGCCCATAAAATCTTAACAATCCGCTTCATAAAGCTTTGGAAGTATTCCTGTCGGATCGACCTTTTTCCTCCGGTAACTGAGAAGGTGTGAAATTATTGGAAGATGGGAGACCGAACAGGGGGTATCTCCAAAATCGTAGGATGCGGACATTGAAAAGGTAAGGGTAACGAACCATCTTAACTTAGTTCTCTTAGAGAGTTTTTTCATCCGTATCGTTGAACCTGAAAAGGTAGCCGCCCTACAATTTTTCCGATACTCCCTGTCCGGTTCGTGGATTTTGGGATTTTTTCACACCTTCTGAGTGGTAACCGGGGATCGCAAAATGTTGCGGTCCTTTAACGGGGTGTAGGGTCCGTTCCCCCGCTTGCGATGGTACATTTGGTAAAATCGATCTCCTGCTGGCAGCCCCTGCAGACATGCTTCTTGTCAAATTCGTCTGAGAAGATCTCTTTCTCCTTCCCGCAATTAGGGCATCTGCAGATAAATGATTTCAGATTTTTAAATTGTTCGAGTCCTGGACAATGGAGTGGTGTGCTCATAGCCATTTCCTATTTCTTCAAGCCTTCCAAAGCGGTTACGAGGTCTTCAAGGAGAGGCCTCTTGTTGATATCGTGGACATCAATATAGCGGATAATTCCTTTTTTATCAATGACAAATAGGGCCCTTTCGGAAACCCCATTGGAACGGAGGACACCATACTTTTTTGCCGTCTTTCCATGGGGCCAGAAGTCCGAAAGGACTGGAAACCACAGCTTTCCCATCTGGTTCGTCCATGCAAACAAGGTCGGAATATTGTCCACCGTAATTCCCAGAAGGACGGCATCATTCTTGTCAAAAATATCTTTGATGAGGTTATAACCAGGCCACTGGTCTGAGCAGACGGGTGTCCAGGCTGCTGGAACAAAGGATAGGGCAATATTTTTTGCCCCACGGTACTGGCTTAAAGAGATTGTTTCTCCAGAAACCGAAGGGAGGGAGAATTGAGGGGCTCGGTCCCCAATTTTCAGTTTAGGCACGCTATCGATCGATTTGAGGTCTCCCACTTTATAAATGTTTTCTTTAAACGCATCGGATAGACCATAAGCCATGGAGCAAAAGGCAAGAAAGGACAGACTCCAGAGAATCCAAAAGAGATGGGTTCGTATTTTGATAGCCATGGTTAGCCCTCCTATTTTAGTCCAGTGGTGCTGATTACGAGTTCCAGAAACTGTTCAGCTCCCTGGAACCCGCCTAATTGGGCGTGCATGATTTGGTGACTCCCATCATCATTGATTCTGACAATCATATAGTATGGGGTTCTAACCTCTCCGCAAGCCTTATGGATGGCAAAGTCCTTATCGGAAAAAAGGGGGAAGGGGACAGAATAGGTTTTTTTGAATACCTCCACTTCATAGGAAGAATTTCCTGCGCCGATCCCAATCATTTTAATTTTGTTTTTTAGCTCCGGATGATTTTCGATAGCGTTGTAGAGTTCATTGACCTTGGGCGCATCCTTTTGACAGAAGGGACAGTACATACTGAAGATTTCAACGATTACGACCTTGGTTTTAATCTGGGGTATTTTGAAGAGACCTTCACCCGTAAGGCCCAGGTACCCTTTTTCAACAGGATTTTTGGGGGTAGTAAGGTTGAGGGCAGGCAATACTCCCCCTTTGGATGGGGGTGATTCAGCAGTGGAAGCAGGATAAGCGAGCCCTAAAACAAGGAAGGAAAACACCAAAGAAAAAATAAGAGGATTTTTCATTCTCTTTTCCTCCTTTCATCAAAGACAATCGGCTATGGATCAGTTTTCAAGGATCTATTCTTAGCATTCGTATCATCATAGTTTTTTCAATCCTGAAAGGACTGCGTCATAATCGGGTTCCTTTGTAACCTCCTTAACCAATTGGGTGTGCTGAATAGTCCCCTTCTGATCCACTACGAACACGGCCCTTGCCAGTAGCCTCAGTTCTTTAATCAAAACACCATACGAGGTTCCAAAAGAGGCGTCTCGATGGTCCGAAAGGGTTTGAACCTTCGTCACCCCAGAGGCTCCGCACCAGCGTCTCTGGGCGAATGGGAGATCCATGCTGATCGTTAGAAAAACAACGTTAGCCCCTAAACGGCCAGCCTCTTCATTGAATTTACGGGTTTCCAGGTCACAGACCGGGGTGTCGAGGGAAGGAACAGAAGCGAGGACGCAGATTTTTCCTTTAAAGGATGAAAGGCGGACTGGCGAGAGGTTGTTGTCTAAGGCAGTAAATTCGGGTGCGGTATCCCCTACCTTGACTTCGTTGCCGATCAGGGTCAATGGATTTCCTTTCATGGTAATGATTCCGGTACGTTCCTGCATAAAAGCCTCCTTTTTCAATAAGCGTATATCAAATTACAATTTTGCTTGGATGATTTTAAAGCCAAGGAAGGCCCAGCCCAATAGAAATGAGATACCCCCGATCGGGGTGATAGCGCCAAACCACTTCATTCCTGTGAGGGCCAATAAATAAAGACTACCTGAGAAAAGGAAAATGCCTATCAAAAAACACCAACCTGCAATGGAAAGGGATGTATTTTTAATAAACATCTGTAATAAGCCCACAGCATACAGGGCCAGGGTATGAAACATCTGGTAAATTACCGCTTTTTCATAAATAGACTTCCCATATTCATCGAGGAGGTTCTTGAGAGAGTGGGCCCCAAACGCTCCGAGGGCCACACTTAAAAACCCAAAAGAAGTAGCTAAGGCAAGCCAGACTTTTGTCATTAGGTCTCAACTTATTAAGATTCTCGAAATAGAATTGACATCGGCGGGAAAATCTCCCCTCGCCCCTCTTTTCCAAATCCCGCGAAACCCGGGACTCTCTTTGTCAAGGGGAGGTTAGGAGGGATTCTTAGAAAGATGTCGTAACAATTAGGGGCTGTCCGTAAAAAAAACAGCCCCTCCCAAATGCTTCTCTTGTTTCAGTCTATCTTTTTGAACATGGATCCTTTGGTTCCACATACAGGGCAGGTTCCAGGAGCTTCCTTTTCAGCCGTAAATCCACATACCGGACAGACGTAATAGGAATAGTTCTCCTGGGTGCTTCCCAGGCTGTTCAGAAGGTTCTGATAAAGCCGGGCATGGATTTTCTCCACTTCATTGGCATAGCCAAAAGTCCTTTCAGCCGTCTTGTTTGTTTCGGCCTTGGCTGCCTCAATCATCTCCGGATACATCTTCTTAAACTCATGGGTCTCGCCAGCAATGGCTTCTTGAAGATTTTCCTTGGTGGCCTTGATTCCGTTGAGGGCCCTTAAATGGTTATGGGCATGAACGGTCTCCGCCTCAGCAGCTGCCCTGAAGAGGCGGGCAACCTGAGGGTAGCCCTCCTGATCAGCCTTGGCTGCAAATGCCAGGTACCTGCGGTTTGCCTGGGATTCTCCTGCAAAGGCCTCTCTTAAGAATTGTTCTGATATAGACATCGTAAAATCCTCCTTTCTGATTTATCAAAATATGCCAGAATACCCCGCAGCTCTGCTGCGGGGTACCTCATCTTTCTTTTGACATTGAGGGCAGATTCCGAAGAAATCGAGCCGGTGGTTTAAGATATGATATCCTGTTTTTTGGGCTAACTCCTCTGGCAGTTCGCTCAGAGTTGAAATGTCCGGATCAAGTATCTTTCTGCATTTTAGGCAAATGAGATGCGGATGAGGATATGGCCTGATCCCATCATAACGGTTGCTGTGGTCAACAAATCCGAGTTCCATCACTTCGCCTATATTCTTGAGCAGCGTCACCGTCTTATAAATGGTGGCTAAACTGGTAAAAGGAAAATCGTTTTTCACACGCTCAAAAATCTTTTCAGCGCTCAAATGCTCGTCATTTGAGGCCAGGATTTTGACTACGGCCATCCGCTGGGGTGTGAGACGAAACCCCTGTTCCTTTAAGCGAGTAATCATTTTGTTCAGACGGTTTTCTGGTATTGCCATAAAAGGAACGGATAATTTACATAAAATAGAAAACGATTATTAATTAATAAAAATTATTATTTAAGATACCCTATAGGCAATGGGTTGTCAAGGGAAAAAATCGGAAATTCTCTCTCCCCAGTAATAATCAGCCATTAAGAATTTAGTTTTTTCTAATACTTTAGCGATTTGAAAAAACCATCTCATTCCCTTTTAACCTCCTGAGGGTGTGAAATCATTCATAAAAGTTCAATTCAGACATAAGGGCTGGGATCTCTAAGAGACGGTGTGGAAGGGAGTTAGGGGAGAGGGTCGGGAACAAAAGGGGGATAAAATGTTATCCCCTTTGAACGCAAAATTCCTGCCTTGACATCCTTCTACCAATTACGTCAGATTTAATCTGTTCCGGTCCTGATGTGGTAATATGGAAAACAAGCGAGTGGAGGATAAAAAGAAGATGATCGATTGGATGATCAAAAATGCAACGATTGTTGATGGGACGGGAGATCCCCCCACCTTAGGGGATATTGCCATCTCTGGAGGTCGAGTCGTTGATGTTGGAAAATTAGGGAATCTGGATGCAAAGCGTCAGGTCAAAGCCCATGGAAAAATCGCCTCCCCGGGCTTTATCGACATGCACAGCCACTCCGATGTCCTTTTTCTCAACGGTTCATCTCTTGCGCACAAGATTTTCCAGGGAGTGACAACCGAACTGGTGGGTCAGGATGGCATGTCTGCTGCTCCCCTGACAGATATATCAAGAGAGCCTCTGGCAGAGATGATTGAGCCTTTAGCAGGTCGCCTGGAAAGGAAGTGGCAATCATGGGATGTAGAGCATTATTTTCAAGCATTGATGGAGAAAAAACTCCCAATAAATGTGACGACTCTCGTTGGGCATTGCAACTTACGATTGGCTGTTATGGGGTATCGGATGGGCTTCCCATCCGGGGAAGAACTGAACCGCATGGGAGAACTATTAGCGATCAGCTTAAAGCAGGGGGCCATGGGGCTCTCGCTGGGGTTGATTTATCCTCCCAGCAGTTACTCAGACGTGAACGAGTTGATTACCCTGGGCAAGGTGATAAAAGACCATGGGGCCCTTCTCGTAGCTCACATCCGAGATGAAGAAGACCAGGTTTTTCAGGCCCTGGAGGAGATGATCGCGGTGGGCAAAGAGAGTGGCTGCAAAATCCACATTTCTCACCTGAAGTGCATGGGGAAGAGTAATTGGGAGAAAATGCCCATGGTCTTGGAGGTATTGGGAAAGGCTCTAAAGGAAGGGGTTGATCTCTCCTTCGATCAATATCCCTATCCAGCATCCTGCACGTCCCTCTCCATTCTTCTTCCAGGTTGGGCCATGGAGGGTGGATGGAAAGGGTTTCGGCAGCGTTTAAATCAAACGGAAACTCTGAAAAAAATCCTTGTCGAGATAAAAAAAGCCATCGAGAATAGGGGTGGGATGGCCTCAATCACGATTGCTTCTGTGCAAACCCCAAAAAATCAGAGATTCGTCGGGATGACCTTAGAGCAGATTTCGAGAGAAAAAGGGGTGTCGAGCGATCAGGCTGCATTAGCCCTATTGATCGAGGAGGAATTAAAGGTCATTGCCATCTATCATGCTATGTCGGAAAAGGATGTGGAGCTGGCTATGCCCCACATTCTTCAGACTGTTGGAAGCGACGGGATCTTGGGAGAATTCCCCCATCCCAGAGCCTATGGGACTTTTCCCCGGGTGATTCGATATTATTCTCAGGAACGAAAGCTCTTTCCTCTTGAAGAGGCGATCCGAAAGATGACGTCGGCACCCGCGAAACGTCTGAACCTCAAAAACCGAGGGCAAATTGCGCCGGGTTATTACGCAGACCTGATCCTGTTTTCGCTGGAGCATTTCAAAGACACCGCCACTTTTGAAAATCCGAAACAATTTGCATCGGGGCTCGACTGGGTTTTCATGAATGGGATCCCGATAGTGGAGGAGGGACACCTTCAGGAAAGATTTCCGGGACAGATCCTTCGAAGGCTTTAGATCAAGTCCTAACCTGCTCTATTTGCATATCAACCCACCCTTGGGTACACTTAAAAAAGCTTGACATCCCTGACCGTGTCTTTTAGGCTTTTTTGCACGGGCTCGTATCTTATCAGAAAAAAATAGAAATTTTCAGGGGCCCCATATTCAATCTGAAACCCCATTCCGAAAATGAAGGGAGAACTATCAAAGGGAAGGGGAGACAGAGGGGTTTTGATGGGGTGCCTCGATCCAGGATCGAGATGGCGAATGGTCTCCATCCAGGGGGGAAGTCGAATGGAAAGAGAGACGAAAAGAGCGATCTGTTTTGGGTGTTCGTCCCAGGCCGGGATTCTGGCGACCGTTGAGGATGGGAAGGTCATCCGGCTTAAAGGAGAAGCAGACCATTATATGAATCAGGGATGGCTATGCGAGAGAGCAAGGGGGTTCATAGAACACCTTTACCACCCGGAACGGTTGAACTATCCTCTAAAGCGGGTAGGGGAGAGAGGAGAAAATCGGTGGGAGCGGATCTCCTGGGATCATGCGCTGGATGAGATTGCAGTGCGGTTAGCTTGGATCAAAGAGAACTACGGAGCAGAGGCCTTGGCCTCCCTTGGCGGGACAGGCCGAGGGCACCAAGAAACCTTCAAGAGACGTTTCATGAATCTCTTTGGTAGTCCTAACAATGCCAATGCAGGTCAATGGTGCGCCATCGTTTCTTATATTGTTGAATCTGCGATCATAGGATTTCTTACGAGAAGTAAAGGAGGGAAAAACCCAAGTCGATGTGTTGTTATCTGGGGGCACAATCCTGAAGAGTCGCAACCGTGTCCTTACCGGACTCTGGTTCAGATCAAACGGTCTGGCACAAAGTTCATCGTCATCGACCCGAAGTATACGGAAACGGTCTCGGAACTCGCCGATCTCTGGCTCCCCATTCGGCCGGGAACAGACGCGGCTCTGGCGTTGGGATGGATGCACGTGATTATCTCGGCAGGGCTCTATGACAGGCCGTTTGTGGAAAGATGGTGCCACGGGTTTGAGGCCTTAAGGGAACGGGTGAAAGAATATCCGCCGGACAGGGTGGCGGGGATCACATGGGTTTCCCAGGAGAAGATCATCGAATCGGCAAGGCTCTAGGCAACCCATAGGCCAGGAGCCATCCTCTGGGGTCTTAAGACAGACATGCAAGGGATCAATGTCACTTCAATCCTTCACTCGAAGTCCATCCTTCGCGCTATCACGGGAAACCTGGATGCTGCGGGCGAGGAGATGCTCTACGGCCCATGTGAGAAGGCTAACTACGGCGATGCCTTTGAGTATACTGAAAGGCTCTCCTCTGAACAGAGGACCAAACAGCTCGGGGCAGACCGCCACAAACTGTGGACCTGGCCGGGATACGAACTCATTCAGAAGGCCTCGATGCCATACTGGTATGGGAAAGGGGGCGTGTATACCTATGCTCCCGCCTGTCATGAGCCCGATGTCTTTGAGGCAATTCTTACAGGGAACCCCTATCCTATCAAGGCGATCATTGCAGGAGGGAATAACGCCCTTCTGGCGTATACGAATACCCGGAAGGTCCACAAAGCCCTAAAAAGCTCTCATCTCGCTCTCTTTGTTATTATGGAGCAGTGGCTGACCCCTACAGCCATGCTGGCAGATTATGTCTTTCCTGTTGCCAACTGGCTTGAAATGCCCGTCATGCATCTCTCTACCTTGAATGGTTTGGCTCAATATGCTGCAGTTGGCGAAAAGGTTGTCGATCCTTTGTATGAACGGCGGCCGGATTACTACTTCTACCAGGGACTGGGCAGAAGACTTGGACAGGATGGATGCTGGCGGAATACCCTCGAAGAGGAATGGGACTTTTTTTTGGAACCCCTGCTTGAGGAATTAAACCTGAAATCAGCAGAAGAGTTTGCCCGGAAACAGCGCTGGTGGTTTCCGCCTCTGATGGAAAGACGGTATGAGAAGATCGATCCGTATACTGGAAAGATGCAGGGATTCGCAACCCCCACAGGGAAGGTAGAGATCTATTCAACGATTCTTGAAAAACTGGGTTATGATCCCCTTCCCAGCTTTCGGGAACCCCCTGAAACACCCATCAGCAATCCGGAACTCGCCAAGCGCTACCCCTTGATCCTGATTACCGGATCGAGGTTCAGACCTTACCATCATTCTGAACACCGTCAAATCGCTTCCCTCAGGAAGCTCTATCCCAATCCAACTGTTGAAATCCATCCTGATACAGCGAGGAAGCGGAAGATCGCCGATGGAGATTGGGTGATGATTGAAACCGTGAGGGGGAGAATTCGAATGAAGGCAAAACTCTCCTCAAAGATCCACCCCCGGATGGTTGACGTGCAACACGGGTGGTGGTTCCCGGAGGATATTCCTGAAGATCCAGTTCTTTTTGGTGTCTTTCAATCAAACCCTAATGTGCTGACAACCGATGAGGATCGTTATTGTGACGGGCCGACAGGTTCAATGAATTTCAGTCCGTTGCTCTGCAGGATCTATCCCTATTCCTATCCCTCTCCCTGATTGCTTCCTTCAGATCCCTTTTAATCTTTTATTGATGTTTTGACAGGCTCCCTCGAGAAGCTCTTTTTCATCGGGCCAGAGGTCGATCTCTTTCACTTCTTCAATCCCTTTTCTTCCTAAGATCAATGGCGTTCCAAATATTCCTTTGAGGCCATAGAACTCTCCCTGGAGGTTGATCTGGCAGGAGACAAGATCTTTCCGGTCTAAAAGGATCTTTTCTAAAAGGTCAACCGTTGCCATGGCCGGGCCAATCGTTGTTTTTGAACCCGTGTAGTGAGCTGTCCAAGGCCTCACCTGAGTTCTCATCTCAATGGGAAGGCCGTGGATGTGGTCAAAGGCTTGCAGGGGGCCCTTCTCTTCAAGGAGGGTGAGGGTTTTTTCCCAGGCCTGATAGGTATTAGACCAGACAACCTCTTTCGGGTGGGACGAGAGATCCCTAATTTTTTCTTTCCGTTCCTTTTCGTCCATTCCTTCAATCCGGACCGAGCTCCAAAGCTGGATCATCTCCGGCCCGTGTTCTCCAATGACGAGGGCCCTGATCCGGCTCCGATCGATACCCAACGCCTCTGCAATCTCCCTTCGAAAGCGCATCGTATCCATGTGAACCCCCATGCCCAGAACCCGGTCCCTTGGGAAATATTTGGTGAAGACCTTGACCCCTGCCTCAACGGGGTTTGTGGTAATGAAATAAATAGACGATCGGCCTGTCTTTGCTATGGAAGAGGCATAGAATTGACAGATTCTGACATTGGTCGTCTGAAGGGATTCCCTGGAGAGTTTTTTGTCCACCTCTTTGGGGAAGGTGATACCTGCGGCCATTACGACAATGTCTGCATCGATCTCCGATGGATGGAGGATGACCTCCATGTGAGGTGCCGATTCCATCAAGCCGTCCAGGAGATCCGATTTCAAACCATAGAGGGTGCGGAAACTGGGGCCTTCGGATCTCCCCACCAACTGAAGACGATCAGAAGGACCCATCAGTCTCCGCTGAATGAGGGAAAGGATTACTGTTCTGCCGACGTCTCCACTCGCACCAATAATGGCGATCTTCATGATTGCCTCCTAATCTTGGTTCAGATACCTTGCCATGAAGGAGGAAAAGGTGGTCAAAATTCCCATCCAAAGGATGCCGGTCTGGAAGCTAAAATGGTCGGCAACGATGCCGAGAAGCAGAGGGGCGCTCCCCATTCCAAAGATGACTCCGGACGAAATGATGGCCCCGATCCCCATCGATCTCTCCTCCGGAGAGGTGAGTCTTGCAATTGCAGCGAGTGCCACGGGAAAGAAGGCGAGGGAGAGGGCCGCTTGAAGAAAGAGGGCAATCAAAAGGAGAGAAAATGTAGGAGCAATCGAAAGAGAGAGCGTACTTAGTCCCGTTGTGAGAAGACTCAGCATCAGAATTCTCCGGTATCCATAACGATCTGTTAGAAACCCGATGAAGATCTGAACCGCAATTCCACCGACTCTTGAGATCCCGAAGAGGTTGTTGGCAAAAGAATATTCCATCCCTCTCTCTTTAATGAGGTAAAGAGGTAGCATAGAGTAAACGCCCATGTAAGAAGCAGAAGATAATATACAGAGAAGGGCCATGATCCAAATCGGTCTCCGTCTAAAGAGATTGAGGTAATGACTTCCAAGATGGGAAACTTTGGGCGTGGGCTCCGTCGAAACCTTCCAGAAAAAGAGGGGCAAGATCAGGCAGGCTATGCCCACCAAAAGAAGAATTCTTTTCCAGGGAAGGAATTGCACCCCAAAGGCGATCAGGATAGGCGCTAAAAAGATGGCAACACTGGCTGCGGAATCATGAAGCCCTATCGCCTTTCCCCACTGAGGATGATCGTAAGTCTCTGTGATAATCGAAACAATGGATGGCATATAGGCCCCAGATGCCAGCCCCAATAGAAGGGAGAGGACATGGAAGGCAACATAATGCTCCGCCCATTGAAGAGCGATCAGGATTATGCCGATCCCTGTAATTCCAGCAACCACGGTCCTTTTGTACCCCCAGGCCGAAACAAATCGGCCCGCAATGAGCATCGTAGCAGCGTAACCGACTGAATAAGAGGTGATAAGACCCCCGGCCTCTCCGTGAGAGAGGGAAAGCGTATCTTCGATGAGGGGGAGGATGGGTGAAAGGGACGAGCGGGTAAAGAAATTGAGGAACCAAAGCCACCAGAAGACGAAGAGAGGGAGGAGTCTCATCTATTTCACACGTTTTAGGCCGGAACGGCCCTGCCTCTGAGGAGAGGATCCTTCCTCTTTTTTATGCTTCACCTTCTTCAGGACATTTTCATTGAAGAGGGCATTCTTCATGCTGACCGCATTGATGATGCAGAAAATGATCACTGCCCTTTCCCAGTCTTTTGTTCCGTCGAATTGTTCGATCCTCAATCGATACTTTTCCCTCAGGTGGACCAGGGAAGCCTCGTCAAACGAGAGGATCTGTTCGGCTATTTTCTCAAGGGCTTTTTCCATGGCGCTTCCTTCTAACTACAGCAGACATAAAACAATTTGGAATGTTGGAATACTGGAATATTGGAATATTGTTAAAACATAATCGCAAACAATTGAACCTCATTAATCCATCATTCCACTATTCCATTGTTTAGTGTTTTTATTATAGGATGAAGACTGGATCGACATCAATATCCAGGCTGACTCCCTTTTCCTTGATTCTGCTTTCTAATTGGTTGCCCAACTCCCTGGCAAACTGGTGAAGTAATCGGTAGCTCTTCCCCTTTGCCAGCATCTGCCATCGAAATTTCCCTTTCATCTTTGAGAAAGGGGCGGTGCTGGGACCCAGGAGATCGATCCCTTTCTGGTAGCCCCTTTTTAAGAGGGAAAGCCCAATCTGTCCCATTTCCTCTGCAATGGCCTTTGTCCTCCTTTGGCTATTTCCAACGACTCTGAAATTGACCAGACGGGAGAAGGGCGGATAATCTAAGGCTTCTCTGAATTGGATCTCTTCTTTATAGAAGCCTGGGAAATCATGATCCTTTGCCTTGAGGATGCTGTAGTGATCCGGATTAAAGGTCTGAATGACGACCTCTCCAATCGTGTCTCCTCTTCCTGCCCGGCCTGCGACTTGCGTAAGAAGCTGGAAGGTCCGCTCACTGGCCCGGAAATCAGGGAAATGGAGGGAGGTGTCAGCGGAGATAACACCCACAAAGGTTACGTTTGGAAAATCATGGCCCTTGACGATCATCTGCGTTCCAACGAGGATGTCGATGCGCCCTGCTTCCAGCCTTTTTAGAATCTGCTGATGAGAGCGCTTTCGAGAGGTGGTATCCCGGTCCATCCTTTCCACTTTGATCCCTGAGAATAAAGCTTGAATCTCTTGTTCTAATCGCTCCGTTCCAATGCCGACACCCCGAAGCCGGTAACCCTGGCATTTCGGGCAATCTCCAGGGGCCTCGATCTTATAATCGCAATAATGGCATTGGAGCGAACGATCCTTGAAATGATGGGTGAGGGTAACGCTACAATTCGGGCACTTAAATGTGAAACCACAGTCCGGGCAGAGGATGAAGTTTGCAAATCCCCTCCGGTTGAGAAAGAGAAGGCTCTGTTTCTTGGCGTCAATATTCTTTTGAAGTGCTGTCCTCACCTTTTGGGAAAGGAGCCCATCTTCTTTCTTCATGTCCACCACGTCCACATGCGGAAGAGATTTTCCTTCCATTCTCTCCGGGAGGTTGAGGAGACGAAACTTTCCTTTTTCAGTGTTAAAGTAAGACTCCAGCGAAGGCGTGGCTGATCCCAACAGGAGGGTCGCATCCGCCTGTTGAGCCCGCACCACCGCCAGATCCCTCGCATGATACTTCAATTTTTCCTCCTGTTTGTAGGAGGGTTCATGCTCCTCATCGACGATGATGATCCCCAATTTCTTGAGAGGGGCAAAAATGGCGGAACGGGCGCCAATGGCAATTCCGACTTCTCCTCTCAGAACCTTTCTCCACTGATCATACCTTTCTCCCCTTCCGAGTTTGCTGTGGAGCAGGGCAAGATTTTCTCCAAATCGGTCTTTAAAACGGGAGAGAAGTTGCGGGGTCAGGGATATCTCCGGAACGAGAACGATTGCCTCTCTTCCCTGGGCCAAAACCTCTTCAATGGCACGGAGGTAGATTTCGGTCTTTCCACTCCCTGTGATACCGTGGATGAGGAAAGGCGAAAATCGTTTCGAGGAAATCCCTTTTGAGATCTCACTGAGGATAGCCTTCTGATCCGGGGTGAGGTCAGGCTTCGGATAGGGCCTCATCTCCGGTTGGAGAGAGGGAGAGCGACATACCTCCCGGCTGTGGATGGAGATGAGGCCAGCAGCCCGGAGCGATTGGACCATTTTTGACGGGGATTTAAACTTGTTTGCCAATTCGGAATAGGGAACCTCTCTTCTTTCCTCCAGCCATTTCAGTAGCTCAGTCTGTTTCTTTGATCGAATTTTGACACCCTCTTTTCCCTGGTACTGTATCACTCTTTCGAATTTTGGTTTGACTTCCTTGCTCCTGATCCCCGTGTCAATTCTGAGGAGGCCTTTTTTCTTCCAGGCGAGGACCTGTAACCTCGAGACCTCTCCGGAAAATACTTTTAGAATACTTTTCAGAGGAATCCTCTCGCACCGGGTGATCTCTCTAAATACCTTCTCCTGGAGAGGATCTGATTTTCCTTGAAGGAAAGAGGTTATCCCATCCTGGGTCAGAGAAAGAAGAAGTTCGCTCTTGAGGTGAAGCCCGGGTGGCAGTCCTGTCTTGATCACTTCTCCAAGGGGATAGAGATAATAATCTGAAATCCAACGGTAGAAACGAAGCATCTGCGAATCAATGAGGGGAGCCTCATCGAGGAGATCCTCAACCTCTCTCAGCTTTTCCTCCAGCCCTTCTGGAGGACGGTCTGCCAGATCGATCGTAACCCCGGTCACTTTCCTCCCCTTGAAGGGAACAAGAACCCTCATCCCCACCTGAATGGATTCTCTCATCCTCTCGGGAATGAGATAGTGGAACGTCCTTGAGATCGGGAGCCCGATGGCCACTTCAACCACTTCTTTCATCGCTTTCAAATTATCTTCTTTACCCCGGTTTGTCAAATCCTCTGTCTCCTTAGTATAATCCTGATTATACTAAAGTAGATTATACAAGTTTGATCTTCAAAAATTTCTCCTTTACACCTTTCTCCCTAAAAACTATAATGTGTCCAATCCATATGAAAGAAGCCCTTCACCCAATATCCAACCTTGTTGAGCGTTTTGAGCGAAACATCGAGGCTTACCGGAGTCCTGCCTATAATGAAACCCAGCTCCGACGGGAATTCGTCGATCCTTTCTTTGAAGCCTTTGGCTGGGATGTAACAAATAAAGCGGGATATGCGGAGCAATATAAAGATGTTATCCATGAGGATGCGATTAAGGTCGCTGGAGCCACAAAAGCGCCGGATTATTGTTTCCGCATCGGAGGAGCCAGAAAGTTTTTCCTTGAGACAAAAAAGCCCTCTATCGATATCAAAGAGCAGACCAGTCCAGCCTATCAATTGAGGCGATATGCCTGGAGCGCCAAACTCCCCCTCTCCATCCTGACAGACTTTGAAGAACTGGCCATCTATGACTGTCGTCTTCGTCCAAAACCTAACGATAAGTCAAGTGTTGGACGGATTCGTTTTTACAATTATAAGCAATACCTGAACTCTTTTGAGGAAATCTACAACCTTCTTGCCAAAGAGTCTGTTCTTAAAGGATCTTTTGATAAGTTTGCAGAGTCTGAAAAACAGAAGCGTGGCACTACAGAAGTGGATGCCGAATTTTTAAAAGAGATCGAATCCTGGCGTGATGCCCTTGCTAAAACTATCGCCATAAAAAACCCAAACCTCTTGATCCGGGAACTCAACTTTGCAGTCCAGCTCACCATCGACCGTATCATCTTTCTTCGAATGTGTGAGGATCGAGGAATTGAGCCTTACGGCCAGATCCAAACCCTACAGAACGGAACCAACACCTTTAACCGGCTTCGTCAGATTTTTTACCGTGCCGATGGTAAGTATAATTCCGGTCTTTTCGATTTTAGGTTAGACCAACTGACGCCCAAGCTCTCGATAGACGACAAACCCCTGAAAGACATCTTTAAAACCCTTTACTACCCTGAGTCTCCTTATGAATTCTCTGTTCTGGGCGCTGATATATTAGGCCATGTTTATGAGCAATTTTTAGGAAAGGTGATCCGGCTGACCGAAGGTCATCGGGCCAAAGTGGAAGAAAAACCTGAGGTGAGAAAGGCCGGGGGAGTCTATTACACCCCAACCTACATTGTGGAATATATCGTGAAGAATACTGTAGGCAAGCTCTGCGAAGGCAAAACTCCAAGACAAATCAGTTCCCTTCATATTCTTGATCCGGCCTGTGGTTCAGGTTCCTTTCTACTCGGAGCTTATCAGTATCTCCTGGATTATCACAGGGATTGGTATCAAAAGAACAATCCGGGAAAACACACCGAAGAAATCTTTCAGGGATATGGAGGGCAATGGTATCTGACCACCCGGGAGAAGAAGAGAATTCTGTTAAACAGTATTTATGGGGTGGATATTGACCCACAAGCAGTTGAGGTAACCAAACTGAGTCTACTTCTTAAAGTGCTCGAAGGAGAGAATCAGGATACCCTTGAGAGGCAAATGAAGTTATTCAAGGAACGAGCCTTGCCTGATCTGGGCAGCAATATCAAATGCGGTAATTCCTTGATCGCCCCTGATTTTTATCAGAATAAGCAGTTGAATCTCCTTGATAAGGACGAGATGTATCGCATCAACCCCTTCGACTGGGAAAAAGAATTCCCAGAAATCACGAAAAGGGGTGGGTTTGATGCCGTGATCGGAAATCCACCGTATATCCGCATCCAGACCATGAAAGAATGGGCATCAAGAGAAGTGGAACTTTACAAACAGTACTACGCTGCTGCCAGCAAGGGTAACTACGATATTTATGTGGTTTTTGTGGAACGTGGTTTGAATTTGCTCAATAAACAAGGAGTCTTGGGATTCATCCTGCCACACAAATTTTTCAATGCACAATATGGCCAATCGCTGCGAGGGCTGTTGGCAAAGGGAAAATATTTGTCCAAAGTCGTCCATTTTGGAGATAAGCAAATATTCGCCGGAGCAACGAACTACACTTGCCTGTTGTTTCTCGATAAAACAGGCAGCAAACAATGTCATTTCATTAAGGTGGATGATGTGACAGGTTGGCGCAATACAGGCGAGGCCACCGAGGGCAAGATCCCTTCCCCCAGAATCAGTGCCTCAGTGTGGAATTTTACCGTAGGCAAGAGTGCGCCTTTGTTTGAAAAATTAAGTAAAATGCCAGTGAGGTTGGGGGAAGTAGCAGATATTTTTGTTGGATTGCAAACAAGTGCCGATAATGTGTTTATTATGGATCTAATTGAGGAAACACCACGTACGTTGCGATTGAAGTCGAAGGCTCTTGATACGGAATGGATTTTCGAGAAGGGACTTTTATTTCCTTTGGTTAGTGGCACAGATGTGAACCGATACAGTCATCTGCCAGAACGTCAATATATACTCTTCCCTTACAGAGTAAAGGATTCAATTGTAGAGGTGATCGACTTCAAAGCCCTTCATGCGGAATATCCCAAAACGACAGCTTATCTTTTGGAAAATAAGACTAGACTCGAAGAGCGGGAAAAAGGGAGGGTACGGGGACCAAATTGGTATGGCTATATTTATCTTAAAAATATGATTAAGCAATCTATAAAGAAATTGTGCGTCCCTCGTCTCGTCGAAAAACTCTATGCGACCTACGACGTAGATGGAAATCATTTTCTTGATAACGTGGATGTAGGTGGAATTACTTTAAAACAACTGTACGAAAAACAAGGATTGGTGTATCTCCTCGGTTTGCTTAATTCAAAACTACTACGCTGGTACTTTCCATTTGTAACCGCTCCTTTTAGAGGCGGGTGGATGTCTGCTAATCGCCAATTCTTATCACAACTTCCTATCCGAAACATTGATTTTTCTATTCCTATCGACAAAGCCCGCCATGACCAGATGGTAAGGTTGGTCGACCAGATGCTGTTATTGCACAAGCAGTTGGCAGCAGCAAAAACCCCTGACGAAAAGACACGTATACAACGACAGATTGACACCACCGACCAACAGATTGATCAACTGGTGTATGAGTTGTATGGGCTAACGGAAAAGGAAATCCAGATCGTCGAAGGAATTACCTAAAAAATAAAGTGTCAGTGCCAGTGTCAGTGTTAGTTAATCATTAAATTTTCATTATTCGAGGATGACGTACCCGTCATGACGGATTGCTTAGAAAATAACCTTAGAAAATCTTCCAAAACTCTTCTCTCCCCTCGGCGGGAGAGGATGAAGGGGAGGGGGACTAATTTTGTCTTGTCCACCCCCACCCAACCCTCCCCCATCAAAGGGGGAGGAGAGCAGTGTGGAATTTTTATTCTTTGCGGGTGTCGGCTCCGCCATGACAGAGGTCTTTATTCATAAAAAATATGATCGTTGAATAAAAATAATTGTAAAAGCCATAAAATCAATTGGGGTCTGGTTTACACGGGCTGTTGTCCAAACCCACCGTTTGCCCTTCGACAGGCTCAGGGCGAACGGTGGTGCGTTGAAATCATTTGACTTCTCCGTTCATGCTGAGCTTGCCTGTCCTGAGCGAAGCCGAAGGTTCGAAGCATAAAATGCGATTTGAGCAACAGCCCGGAGGATAAGTGTGATGGTCTCGCAAAAAGTCCGAAATCCGTCACTCCGGCACCCGGCCCTGTTCTACATCGAGGGAAACTCCAGAGGTAAAATATTATGAAGGATGAAATGTGAAAACTGATTGAACAGGGGGCGGCTGCATTGAAGGGGGTGCACGGGTAATGTATATATTAAACAATTAATTATTGACACATCATATTTTGTGATGTATAAATAAACGTATGAGAAAATTAAAGAAAAAACCCATTCAAATTTATATTGAGCCCCAGCAGAATTACGTGTTGGAAGTCCTTTCACAAAAAAAAGGTATCTCAAAGGCTGAGATTATAAGAGAAAGTCTCGAAAAATATTTAAAGGAACTCCCTTTGGAAGAAGATCCAGCAATGGGCTTGGTTGGTCTTGGAAATTCTGGGAAGGGAGATCTCTCGGACCACCATGACCGATACCTTGCTCGATATCATACTTCTAAGAGAAGGTGATGTTTCCAGAGAATGTATTTGTTGACACGAGCGCCTGGGTGGCTTTGGCAGACAAGGACGATACCAACCATCAAAAAGCTGCCGCCATATATCCTTCCCTTTTAAAAATCCAGAAGGGTTTGCTCACAAGTAATCTTATAATTTCGGAGACTTATGTTTTACTTTTGAACGAACTTGGTCATCATGCTGCATTGAATTTTCTCGAGAAGATAAAGGCAAGTCCAAGAATTTTAAAAATGTATTCTAATGAAGATATGGAAGGGGATGCTGAAGAGATTTTAAGGAAATATGATGATCAGGACTTTAGTTATGCCGATGCGGTAAGCTTTGTCATCATGAAAAGGCAGAAAATTAGAAAAGCCTTTTGTTTTGACAAACATTTCACGACCGCAGGGTTCGAAAGTATTCCACGATGACTCTCTTCTTTGATACCTCCAGAGGTCTGCTTAGCGCCCAGACAAAGGCAATGACACCTTAAGTAACTTTTATGGGAAGATAAGCTCGTTTATCGTCCGAAGGAATTCGAAAAAAGGCTTGATATGGGAGACCCTTTCCTGAAGGCCATATTGAAAGAAGGCAAAGTTCTTTATGGTTGATGAATAAGGGAGAAAAAATATAATGACGGATGAGATGAGAAAATTGATTGAAAAGGCGGCGGCAGCATTGAAGGAAGCTGGAGCTCGTGAGGTTTATCTTTTTGGCTCTCAGCTTAGTGGTCCCTGAGGGAACAAAGAAAGAAAGGGGGGTTAAGATGTCTATTCTTTTTAAGTCATGTGCCATTGGTAAACTTACTTTAAAGAATCGTTTCATCAAGTCTTCGACGGCAGAGAGCATGGCAGGGCCAAATGGGGAGGTGACCCCACCCATGCATGATTTCTATGAGGCCGTTGCCCGGGGCGGGGCAGCCTGCATCTTCATGGGCCATGCCTTTGTTCATCCACTCGGGAAAGCCCATTCCCGGATGACAGGACTTTATGATGGTCACCTCATCCCAGGGTTCCATTCCTTGGCTGAAGTGATCCACCGGCATGATTGTCATGTCTTTGCCCAGCTCAACCATGGAGGAAGCCGGGTTGACAAGGGATGTGCGGACCCAGTGGGGCCCTCTCCTGTCATCAATCCCTCCTGGGGCCTGCTCGCCCGAGAGCTAAGACCTTCAGAGATCTGGGAGATCATTGATGCCTTTGGCCTCGCTGCTGCACGGGTTCGAGAAGCCGGATTAGATGGTATCCTCATCCATGGGGCACACGGGTACCTGGTGAGCCTCTTCACTTCTCCCCTCACCAATCAGAGGACGGATGAATGGGGTGGAGATGCCCAGAGGCGCTTTCGGTTCTTAGAAGAGGTTTACCGTTCTATCCGTAAGAGGGTTGGGCCTGATTTTCCGGTTGCTATCAAATTAGGAGTGAGGGATGATACCCAAGACGGCCTTTCACTGGAGGAGGGTGCGGAGGTGGGTAGCCGTTTAGCCAAGGCAGGGATCGATGCGATCGAGATCAGTGCGGGGGTTACCACCCAAGAATTAGCATCAAGCCGGCTTCACATTCTATCCAGGGAACAGGAGGCCTATTTTCTCCCGTATGCCAAGGCCCTTCGTCCGAAGGTAGGGCGATTGCCCCTCAGCCTGGTGGGCGGGCTCCGGTCTCCCGGATTGATGGAAGAAATTGTCAATGCAGGGTGGGCCGATTTTGTCTCCCTCGCCCGGCCCTTTATTTGTGAGCCGGATCTTGTCGCCAAAATTCGCGCCGGGCGCTGGGACCCTGTCTCCTGTATAAGCTGCGACCGTTGCCGCGCCGGCTTTGGTAAAGAAGGGCTTCGCTGCCGCCGTGAGGAAGAGGGGGGCAAGTTATAGGTCCTTCTTGACTGAGAATTTGAAATGTGGCTTAATCGAAGATGAGTGGACTCTATTAGATGAATGAATCATTGCGATATTTGAACAATGCAGAAAAAATACTGAAGTCTGCCCCTATAGAAGATAATGCGTATGCAGACGTCAAGCCCGTTCAAGGGGCTTGCGCTACTGCCTATCTTGCCATATTAAAAGCGATCGATGAATATCTGATGCACAGAGGTCTAGGTAAGAAGGATCTTCCAAAATCTGTCGATGGTTATAGAAGGGCTCTGCAGAAATATTTGGCAGTCTATAATGGGAAACTCGTAAGGGAGTTTGAGAGACTTTACGATCAACTCCACATCGCAGGCTACTATCGAGGTCTTTTGCACAATGTGGATATCGTTGCAAGTGCTATTAAGGCTGCAAGGGTTTTTATAGAAAAGATTAAGTGAGAAAACAGCTTAACACTTCCCACAAACAACTCCTGTTCGTTCTAAAGGTGCATCAAACACCCCCTTCACCTTTCTCCCAAAAAAGGAAGTGAAGGGTGTTGACCTGACACCTCATCCTTCCATCGGCGTCCCAGGAGTTCTTTGCCCAGACATTGCCTGAGAGAATAAATAGAAACAATATCAGACTTGCAAGGAATCTCATCGCCTCCTCCTTCCTGAAGCCCTCTCCTGTTTATTCAGTCCGTCCATCCAAGGGAGGTTGAGTGTCTAACCCAGAAACTATCACGTAAAGCATGGGGTCTTGTTTCTTGATATGATCAATATTAAAGACCTGATCCGCCATTTCTTCTTCTGCCCTTTTTTTGAGGATCATATTGGCCAGCAGTGCAGGAATGACACCATTGCCTACCTGTCAATTGTCAAATAGTAAACAACGTTATCAGTCCCCGACCCCATTATTTAAGAGTACCAAATTCCGGCTCATGGCCAAGAGGATGGTTTTCCCGGTAATAAGGAGTAAAATTTTCATCTACATATTTAGATAAATCGTACAAGAGTAAAGCCCAACCAACTCCCTCTAACAACCCTCCACCATACTTCACACAAGGTAATGCTTTCTTCATAGCCTGCCTTATCCATCTCGGATATGGCTTTATGGTCATTTTAGGGCCAAAATAGGGCACCTTTGTCTTAAAATGCTGGCGCATCTGCATTAGTTTACTAGTATCCTCAACAACCATACGGTTCGAATAGTAGTGATCCGTATTAATAGCAATGTGTAATCCTTTAAGCCCTCCTCCATATTGTCTGTTTGAGGCTACATGGATAAGATTCCCATTTAGTCTGACTTGTGCACGATATGCTTCACCCCCCATCGTCTTGGTTCCCCAGCGAACCATTCCCCTCCCTTCATTGCTCCCGATTTCAAATGTGCTATGCTTCAGCAATGTTTGCCCCGGCCCTACTAACCCGGGGCCTAAGGGAGCTCCATAACCATAGGGATCGACAAGATTCACTGGGTCATTCAGTACATATCCGTAAAGATTTGTATCCCCTCCCTCAAACCCCATGGGATCCTTCGATATCCAGCGGCCAGTCTGTGGATCGTAACTCCGCGCTCCAAAATGGATCAGTCCCGTCTCATAAGCATAAAGGCCACCAGCAAAACCAAACGGTTGAAAACCTGGGTTGGTATCTTGAATAATTCTCCCGAATTCATCATATTCTATTTCCTGGGCAATTGCTCCATTCTGAATGTTCACGACTAATCGTGGACTGCCGAGATGGTCTGAGATGACCCGATAGGTGATTCCTCCCTTGACCATATAGTCCGGCACGTTAGATTGGTTTGCATAAACGAATAAACTGGTCACCTGGTTGCTCCCGTCCAGTTGGGCCACGGGATTTAGATCACTTTGATAGAAAAAGCCTTCGACCAATGAGCCATTAACCTTTTTTCCTATTCTTCGACCCTTGACATCTGTCAAGTACTGAATTTGTTTACCATTGGGAAGAGTGACCGCTGCAAGGTTGCCAAGATAATCGAACTGATAGGTAGTTAGCTGACCGCCAGCGGTCTTACTCTGCAGTTCTCCGTTAAAATTGTACTGATAGGCTGTCTCCCCATATTGCTGTAAGCGATCTTGTTCGTCGTAAGTAGCAGTAATCGGGGAACCGTAGTCTGCCCCTATACGGTTTCCGTTACTATCATAGGTGTAGGAAGAAACCGTAGTTCCATTCTTCTTCACCTCGATAAGTCGGCCAACCAAATCATAAAGATAGTCGTATGTATTTGAAATCCCCCCAATTGTCTCCGCCTTCTGGATGATGCGCCCCAGCTTATCGTAGGAATACTGTTGGGAATAAATGTTTGCGCCACTGTAAGCCACAGTATAGGTCAGCGGTTCACCAAATCCGTTATAAGTCCAGGTGTCTGTAACATTCCCGAGGGTAGTGCCCATGAGCAGACCGTTCAGTGGACCATACTCTAAGCTAAGATCCCCCGCATTCGTCAGTTGGCTATCATTATTATACTGGAATGTGAAGCTCTCTGTGCCATTGATATTTATAGATGTTACACGAAAGCTATTATCATAAGTCCGGGTGACATATCCAGTTACAGTACCTCCCCACGTTTCGGATATGAGCGCACCTTTCTCATGGACGAAAGACAGAGTATCTCCGTTCGGAGTGCTTATTGTGCTGAAATTCCCTGTCGCATCGTAGGTGTAATTGAATTGTCCAATGGGGAGATTCAATGCCTCAAGACGGCCGGTGCTGTCGTACAAGAAATTGATGATCGATCCATCTGGATGAGTGGCATGCAAGAGTTGACGATCATTATCGTAACTGTAAAGAGTATCCGTAGCCCCTGTGTTAAGAGCGGGAGGCGAATACTGCACAAGTCTGTCAGCCGCATTGTAGGAGAATGTGTGGAGAGAGCGGCCTGGGGGTGTAATTGAGACAATGTTCCCGTGGGCATCATACCCATAGAGAATCTTTCTTTGATCCGTCAATGTTTGGGAAGTCAGCCGTCCGGCCGCATCATGAACGAATTCTACCTTTCGATCGAGAGGATCCTTAACGGTAGCCAGATAACCATTACTGTCATAATCGTAGGTCGTGAGACGGACATCTGGACCTGTTCCTTGGGTCATACTGACCAGTCGCCCCCGGGTATCATAGCTAAACACAACTGGGTCAATTCCAACTGCCTGGACCTGAATGACCCGGCCTAAGGAGTCGAGAGTGGACATGCTCTGCCTTCCCATCGGTGAAGTGTCTGTGACTGTGCGCGTTGCAGCGTTATAGACCCGAGTAGACGCTCTGCCATCATTGTTAAGTGTATTTGTCATTGTTGTAATACTTAATGGATCATTGGGGTTAGACAGGGTGACAGTTCGTCCCAAGGTACTTGTCAGGCTCCCACCCCCCGGTGTAGTCAGAGTAAAGCTCTTCGATAACGGTGCCTGCATTCCGAAACGCGGATCCGGGCCGGGAACACTGGTGGTGGTGGTTCCATCCGGCAGGGTGGTGGTCGTGCTGCCGTCCGTGCCTGTATTGGTCTCGGCTACCGTACCGTCCTGAAAGGTATTGCGATTATGTTTAACCCCTGTGGGCAGGGTCTCGGATAGATAGCTACTGCTCCGGCCCATGGCCGTGGTTATACCCACTTGATGGCCGTTGGCAAGCTGGGCCCTAGTTAAGGTGCTGGAACCCCCAGCCGGATCCTGAGCACTGGTCAAGCGCCCCAAACCGTCATAGGTCATCGAGTTGGTAAACCCGGTGCCCCTGGGTCCGGTAACGCTGGTCAGTAGTCCTTCATTGCCGTACCCGAATTGTGTTGTTTCACTGGCGGGATTGGTGACCGAGGCCAAATAGCCGTCGGCGTTCAGGGTCAGGGTGGTGCGCTGCCCAAAAGGACCGACGATGGCTGTGGGTTTCCCGTTGCCGTCCCGCTCGATGGTGGTGACATTGCCGTCGCCATCGGTGATGGTTGTCAGGAGGTTGCTTGAATCATAGCCGAAATCGTAAAGAGTGGCGCCGGTCAGGGTGTTGATGGTCTTCAGGTGACGGCCCTCGGCATTGAATTGATAAAGAAGGTTTCCATCTTCTGAGGCAATTACGATATTGCCCAGGTCAAACCCTTTGAATACCGTATGGACCCTGGAAACCCGGTTCTGAAAAAGATCGGAAATGTAGAGACTCCCGTCCGGTCCGAGGGCGATCCGGTAAGGATTAAAGTGGGCTCCGATGGCCGGCCCATTTTCGTCCGCAGGGGAATAACTGTTATCATTGGCTCCCCCTGCAATGGTTGTAATGATTTGATCATTGCCTACCCGGCGGACCCGATAGGAGGGGAGTGATGTTCCCGGGGCCCACCATCCGTGCTCCCCGATATGAAGCAATCCGTTCCGGTCAAGGGCAATGCCCCATCCAAAAAAGTGGGTCTCAGTGGCGAGAACCCCATCAGCCATACCGGGCTGGTCATCATATTTTCCGGCAACCGTTTCAATGATTCCATCTGTGCGTACCCGGCGGACCGTATAGGTGTTATCGGCATAGACGTAAAGGCTTCCGTCAAGGCCAAGACCGATATCGGTTGGCCCCAGAATGGCGTCAATGGCCGGCCCGCCATCGCCGCAGGTTTCACCAGGATTACAGTTCCAGTCTCCCCCGTTTCCAGCGTAGCGATGAATGATCCTATCCGGACCGACCCGGCGGACCGTGGCTCGCCAGGAGTTATCGGGGTTACGAGTATTGTCGATGAAGTAAATAGTCCCATCCGGAGCAACTTCAATGTCTTGTGGATTAATCACTGCATCCAGAGCTGGTATGTCATCGCCATTGAAAATCAGCGAGGACGTTATGGCTCCTGCTACCCGGGTGATGACCCCATCGGCCCCTACTTTTCGGATCCGGTGGGCCCAATTATCGGCGATATAAAGGATGCCGTCGGGACCGATAGCCACATCCATGGGGAACACCGGCGCTTGCAGGGCCGGCCCTCCGTCACCGCAAGGATCTGTCCAAAAACAGCTCGCCCCATTGCCTGCAACCGTCGTAATCGTTCCGTCTGGGGTCACCTTGCGAACACGTCTGTTGCCTGTGTCGGCAATATAAAGGCTGCCGTCCGGACCTACCTTGATCCCTCTCGGGCCATTGAGCTTCGCCTGGATCGCCGGACCGCCATCACCAAGGACGCTGCCTCCGCCGGCATAGGTTTCGAAGACATCGTTCATGTTGTCGATGCTCCGGCGCTTCCCATCCCCATAGTAGAGTACTTTCCCCTGGGGATCATAGGCATGATGAGGACTCAGAGACCAACCGCCGAGGCCGAGACTTTTTGAATCCCAGAGACTGAGCATGCGCTGCTCCTCCTGCCACAGTATAACCTCTTCACGGGCCGGGATATCGCCGGGGATGCGAACCCCGCTTGGAAGGCCGAAGCTGGCATTCACGTTAGGCGGCAGGGCATAGTACCCGTCATACACATAGCCGATTCGGATGGAAACGGTCTGTTGACCTTGAAGGGGACGGCCATAGGCATCCAGACCGTCCCAGAAAAATGTATATTCCTGGTTGATTGCGGCTGGGAAACTCTGGACAAAATTTCGTCCGGCAACCAGCACTTCCAACTGAATGCGCTTCAGAAGGGGAGGAATGGTGTTATTGCTCAAAGGAATCTTCAATGAATTGGCGATGAATCCGGGGACCCGGTCGCTGGCATAGTGAAGGCGGTAGGGTATTCCGGTTACGGTTACCGCCTCCCCGAAGACCTGGTTCTGAAACTCAATGCATCCGTAGTTTGGATCGATACAGGGATCTTTCTGGTGGTTTGCGTCAGCTGGAACAGCGCCAGGCAAGGCACCAATGGTTGCACCGAGGGGCGGAGCGATGCCGTAGTTAAGGTCATAAGAAGTGAAGTGGCTCACGGAAACCCGCCATAAGCTCTGACCCGCAGTGTAAAGCCCAGCCAATTTCTGACGCTCGGTGTTGGTGACTCCCAACGTACCCCCATTGTCGATCACATCATCACCATCCGTATCCAGATCAGCCAAGCCACCGGTGATGCTGACAATCTTGATTACCCGGCCATCTAACGTTGGAACCCAGCTTCCTTTCTCACGGTCGTAATATCCCATGGGTACGTGGGTGCCGACTGGAAATTCCAGAAAATTCTCCAAATAGGCGATCACCGGTTGTGAAAACTGAATGCTCTTCGCGCCGGCAGCCAGCGCCTCGTCTGCACTAAACTCGACGCAATAGGTGTAAAAAGAAGTAGGAGGCAACTCCGCTGGCATGGCCTTGGGTCCATTGGAACCAACCGTATACTCCGTCGCACGGACACTTAGCGTCGTAATGGACTGTGTGCTGCCATCGGGCATCACCAGTTGAGCCTGGGTCCCCTGAGGGAAGAAGAGAGTCGCCTGCCGGGTCCCGTCACTGTCAGTGACAACGCTGCCCCGGGCTGTCTGCATCGAAGGAATACTCAGATCGATAGTGGTTACCTGTGCATCTTGCTGAATCAACGCCACCTCAGGCAGCCACACATAATCCTGCCACGGTACATTGACCTGGCGTTGAGCAGACAAATAACTTGCTTTTTCATATTTGACCGTTAGTACTCCTCCGCCGTTTACCGCCAGGTCAAACATACCATCCGCCCGGCTAAGCGTCTGACCGTATTCCGGGTGGTTGAGAATCGTGATGGTTACTCCGGGTAAGGGGTTATCATCACGGGTCAACACCTTTCCCCGAAGCACTGCCACCCGCTTCGCCTCTATCGTCCCTGAAACGACTCCAGTCTGAATAGGATTACTTCCCGTATAGAGAAACTCTGTGGCTGTGGCGAGATTGGTTGCAACCGTAGGATCAATCGGCGGAGCCACTGTGCCGGGGTCAGGAGGAAGACCCTGAGGACCAAGGGAGATCACCAGATGGACCAGGGTCCTTTCTGGAACTGATGTCCCTCCTAAGGGACTCTGGCTGATCACATCCCCGACAGGGACAGTATCACTGTTTTCCTGGGTGATCGTCCCCACTGTCAAGGTGGCCCCCGTAATGGCTACCTGAGCTGCTGATTGAGTGAACCCAACCACATCAGGCACTATCACCATCACAGGTCCTATGGTTGGAACCCCAGAAGCGATGGGGGATCCCTCTATCCCTTCGGTCGGTAAATAGATGCAGGGAGTATCAAAACTAAACCCTGTCGAAGGCTCGAGAGCCACAAGTTTCGCTGCAAGGCCTCCATATCCACAGGTGTGGATCATCTGGGCAGAC
>Ga0154838_1155_pt6 | contig 58961 bp, 49 predicted proteins | sample Rifle2008BG16ft_FD_116142 | JGI IMG/M metagenome (GOLD analysis project Ga0154838, IMG submission 116142) | Deltaproteobacteria bacterium RBG_16_48_10 | reverse complement strand
GTTCTGCCGGGCATCTCGATGTGCAGAGTCCACACATCACACAGTCGAAGGAGAGATCCGCCAGCCTGGTAATATCTCCTCGCATCGCTGCCGCTATGTAGTCCATTACCTCGATTTCCATGGGGCAGGACTTGGTGCAGGTATTGCACTGAAGGCACCGCAGCAGCTCCGGATAGGCCTTCACCAGGGTCTCGATGGACGGTTTGACCTTCTGGATGTCGTAAAGGCTCTTGGTCGCAGGGAAGAAGGGGATCTGGGCGAGATACATGTTGGGCTGGACCATTGTCTGGCAGGCCAGGCCCACCTCAATCTTAAAGCTCCCCGGAAAGCGATAGACCGTCCCGCAGGCGCCACAGATCCCTCCCCGGCATCCACAACCCCGAATTAACTGGTATCCAGCATACTCCATTGCCTTCTGGATAGTCAGAGAAGAAGGGACTTCATACCGCTTGCCCATGATAAAAACAGGGATGAGATCCTCTCGTTCCTTCTTTTCAGTTTCCATAAATATCCTCCCAATTTAAAACTTTTCACAATATCTAAAACTTAATTAGGTTAGGGACTCAGGGTTAGGAATTAGCTATACCCAACGACATTAATCACAGTAAAGGACGTCATTCCCGCGAAAGCGGTCCCGCTAAAGGCGGGACAGGAAAACACTGGATTCCCCCGTATCAGGTACGGGGCAGGCTTAATCAAGCCCGGAATGACAAACTACTAATCGGTCCATAATTGTATCGACATTGGAGACCAAATTCCTCTTTCCCTGTCTTCACAAGACCAAAAAAACCGTTCACCCTGAGCTTGTCGAAGGGTGAGTAGCTAAGCCGTTCATGCTTCGACGTGCTCAGCACGAACGGCTTATGGAAACAGCATTGCGTTAAGGGAGATCTTAGAAGAATATGTCTTTTCAATTATGGACTCCTTAGCAAATAGCACTTATGTCGTTATGTATAATCCCGAAACCCTAATCCCTCTATCCTGATTTTTATAAGGCTCCTGACTCGATCTTTAGTTCATCCTCTCGAAAAGTGGCTACAGGCGGCACTTCCTTAACCTCTCTCCCGGGAACGTATTGGAACATCTTCTGTACCTTTTCGCCTACGCTTCGAAAAAGACTGGCCACGGGCAATCGGCTTGGACAGGCGCTGTCACAAAGGCCGCAACCGATACAGGAGGTCACCATATGAGACATCCGGATGAGGTGGAAGATCAGGGTATCGGTTGGCATTCGGATGCCACCCTTTCGATCCGCCCACCTTATAAATTGGTCACCCTCATGCTCGAATACAGCGGTCTTGAAGACACATTCCTTGCAATAGCAGATTGGACAGGCCACCATGCAGTTATAGCACCGGATGCAGGTCGAAAAACGGTCCAAGAAGGACTGAAGATCCTTAACCATCCCCTTGAATTCCTTAAAGGTCGCATCCCTCTTCTTCGTCCTTTCAGCAATGACTCTGCCGACCACCTCGCCCCTGCTCGAAGGCTCCTTTTCTTCCGTCAAGGAGAGGATCCCTTTCTCTTCGATCACCTTTTCCAGCCTTTCTCCAATCTCAATGCCAACCTCCTGATCCCCCTTGTAACCAAAAAGCTTGAAAACAATATCGGCTTGGGGGATGGGATATTCACACATCTGGCAGGCAGTACGGAAGGCATAACCCTGAGGGGGAGAGACATCACCCCTTTCCATCCCCTGGAGTAATTCCTTTGTCAGCCTCTCACCTCCCTTGCTTTCCTGGGCCATCTTAGCATAATCAGGCACCTCAAAGGTCCCTGGGCAATCAATACCAATGAGGTAGAGGTTGTCGAGTTTGACCTGGAGGAACTTGGCCAGTTCCACAATGGCTCTTATCTCACAGGCCTTCAAAACGGCAGCCACCTTCTTCTCAAGATTTTTGGCGGTAAGGTTGGAGGCGACCCTTGCGGATTGGACTGGCAGGGTGGGCGAAAGGACACAGGCACCCTTGAACTTTTCTGGATCGTGGATCAAGGTCTGGACAACCCCGTCTCCGGAAGGAAGTCCCTTCGGGATAAGGACAGCCTCCACCACCCCCTTTTCTAATAGCAATTTGAGAAAGCTGAGGATTGTCTCCTCCATCTTCTCTCCTGAAATCCTCAGCCCTGCCTGTTTCGTCATCTTCAACAATTCTCCTTTCATTCAGTGTCAGTGTTTAGTGTAAGTGTCAGTCATCAGACCGATCAATACCCATTCTCAGAAAAACTGACACTGACCACTAACACAGACACTTATTTCAAGCATTCCAAAGTTCTTTCATCGGGTTGGGCCCCATCCTCTTTAATTCATCCACCATCTTTGTCACGGTATCCGCGAAGAGCTTTCCCTCGCTGGCACTAATCCATCTCAGCCAGATCCTTTCCTCGGTAAATCCCAGCTCGTTGAGAATTCCCTTTAAAATGGCAAGCCTTCTTCGGGCCTTATAATTTCCTGTCTGGTAATGACAATCTCCGGGATGGCATCCCCCGATCAGAACCCCATCTGCTCCATCGATCAGGGCTTTAAGCACATAAATCGAGTCCACTGCTCCTGAACACATGAGATGGATGACCCGGATGTTGGGCGGATACTGCTGCCGGGTGGTTCCGGCAAGGTCTGCACCGGTATAGGTACACCAGTGGCATAGAAAGGCAACGATCCTCGGTTCAAATTCAGCCATTACACTTCTCCTTCTTACTCAGAAAATCGCAAAGGGCATAGCCCATAGAGCAAGAAACCCTTCTAAGTGAAAAATAAAAGATTCCGTTTAATGTTTCCCTATCCATCTTTGATTTATTCTTTACGCTGTGCGCCATGCGCTTTGCGCTTAGCGATCCTTGTTAATCCAGGGCTGCATCCAAAACAGCCAGATTCATTTCTTTCTCAAAATTCTGTTGTTGACATGCCGTGTTTCGACAGGCGATGACACAGGAACCGCACCCCTGACAGAGGGCTCCAATCACTTCGGCTTTTCCCTCCTCTTCATTGAGAACTCGGGCGCCATAGGGGCAAACGGAGACGCAGAGGCCGCATCCGCAGCAGAGTCTTTTGATGACATAGGCGAGATGGCTCTTCTCCTCGATCGCCTCCTTGGACAAAATGGCAGCAGCCCGGGCTGCAGCCCCATTTCCCTGGGAGATCGCATCCTCGATGGCAATGGGAGAATGGCAGAGGCCACAGAAAAATTTCCCCCGGTCCACAGAATCAAGAGGAGCCGACTTGGGATTGGCCTCCTGGAAAAATCCATCGGCGTTGAGTTCAACATCGAAGTGTCTCGCGAGTTCCCGGTTATCGTGAGGCTCTATCCCCGCGCTGAGAACGACCCGGTCTCCTAAAAGATTCAAACGGCTTCCCAGGGCAGGATCAAAGAGCGAGACCTGGAGACCTCCCTCCTGGGGGGTCACGCTGGGTTTATGGTCCAGGTCGTATCGGATGAAGACCACGCCCTTTCCTCTCGCCTCATGGTAGTAAGTCTCGTAAAATCCATAAGTTCTCACATCGCGATAGAGCACATAAACATTGGTCTTAGGATTTCTCTCCTTCAGCTTAAGTGCGTTTTTCACGGCATGACCGCAACAGACCCGGCTGCAATAAGGATGCTCTTCGTCTCTGGAGCCAACACACTGGATCATCACGACAGAGCGGATATCTTTCAGACTTTCATCCCCGAGATGGATCATCTTCTCCAATTGCCGCTGGGTAATCACACGACGATCTTTCCCATAGAGATGGTCCTTGGGAGTCACCTCTTTTCCGCCGGTGGCAAGGATGAGAGATCCATGATTCAATACCTTTTCTTCACCCTGATGCTGGATTTTCGTACGATAATAACCATTCTGTCTCTCAAATCCTTTCACTTCAGCCTCAGCAAAAAGTTGGATGTTTCCATTTCGGCGAACCCGTTGGATCAAGTCCTGCAGCAGGGCCTGTGGGTCTGATCCCTTTAAAGAATAGAAAGACTCCTTCAAATTTCCACCCAGTTCCTTCTCTTTCTCGACCAAGAAGACTTCATATCCCTGTTCCGCGAGGCGAAGGGAGGCAGTCATACCGGAGAGACCTCCGCCCACGACCAACCCCTTTTTTTCAACCTTCTGTTTTCCTCTCCGGATCGGCTGAATTCTTCGGGCCCTCTCCACCGCCATCTTGATCAGGGCCATGGCCTTTTTCGTGGCTAATTTCGGATAATCTCCATGGACAAAAGCGCACTGCTCCCGGATATTGGCGTATTCAATCAGAGTGGGATTGAAACCCATTCCCTTTGCCATCTCTTCGATCGGCCCCCGGATCTCCCAGCGGGAGCATCCAGCAAGGACGATCCGATTGAGGCCGTGCTCTCCGACCCTTCTCTTGATCCGATCAAGATCTTCGGGCAGACAGGCCAATCCCAATTCCTCAGTATGGGCCACCTCTCTCAACTGCTTTGCTCCTTCGACGAGTTCTGAGATAGAAAGGGTCTTTTTCAGTTCCTCTCCGCAGTGACAGAGGAAGACCCCTATCTTTGGAATCTCCTGGGCCAACCCTCCTTCCGCAGGATATTCCTTGAGGGAAAGCGGAAGCCGCTGGTGAGCAAGGAAAGAAGCCGCTGCGGCAGCAGCGCTTGAGCCCTCGACCACGCTCTCCGGGATGTCCCTGGGGCTACGGAAAGCCCCGCCAACGAAGATTCCCTTAACCGAGGTCTGGGCGGGAGCAAATTCTTCGGTCTGACAGAACCCGTGACGATTCAATCGAAGGCCGATCGTTTTTGCGAAGTCAGCAATGCCCTTGGGCGGTGTGAATCCTAAAGAGAGAATGACCGCATCAAACTCCTTTTCTTCAAATGTCCCATCTTCTTTGACATAAGTGATGAGAAGATTTTTTGAGGGATGAAGCTCCTTAATCGATGAGATGGCACACCGCTTGTATTCGATCCCATAATCGGCCTTTGCCCGCTCGTAGTATCGCTCGTAGTCTTTCCCCATGGGCCGAATGTCCATATAGAAGAAGGTTACGTTGAGATCGGGGGACCGGTCTTTCGCAATCATCGCCTGCTTGGTGGCATACATGCAGCAGATGGTTGAACAATGTTCCTGCCCGCAGGAGGGGTCCCTCGATCCCACACACTGGATAAAGGCAATCCGCTCTATCTTTCTCCCGTCCGAGACTCGAACCGGAAATCCCTGGGTCGGGCTTGAAGTAGAGAGCATCCTCTCAAACTGGATACTCGAAAGAACATTCGCATACCGCCCAAAACCGTATTCCCCTTTCTTTTCAGCCAAGAAAGGCTCAAAACCAAATCCCAGAAGGATGGCCCCAACATGAATTGTCTCGGTCTCTTCTTTCTGATCAAGATCGATCGCCCCTGGACCACAGGCTTTTACACATTCTCCGCACCGGATGCAGGTCTTGGGATCGATAACGAGGCTGTGGGGAATCGCTTGAGGAAAGGGAAGATAGATGGCCTTCCGCTTCTCTAAGCCGCCGCCGAACTCTCTCTCCACTTCCACTGGGCAGACCTTGATACAGGCCTCACAGAGAGTGCAGCGTTTCGGATCGACAAGTCTGGGCTTTCGAAGAACAGAAACCCTGAAATCTCCTCCTTCACCCTCTGTCCCCACCACCTCCGAGTAAGGAAGGAGTTCAATGTTATCATGAAGGCGACATTCATAAATGGGACAGAAAGCGGGAGGAATAGGACTCATGAAACAGACCCCGCAGGAGTTTGTAGGAAAGGTCTTGTCAAGCAGTGGAAAGTATCCACCAATCGCCGGTCCCTGCTCCAAGAGAAAGACCTTCATTCCCATCTCTGCCAGAAGAAGCGCTGACTGCATCCCTGAAATTCCGGCGCCCACCACCAGCGCCGATCCTTTGTCACCCCTTATCTTTTTCTGCCCCATCCTTATCCCTTGTTTCTTAGTATGCTCATTCTGCAGGGCAAACGCCGTGCCCCAAAATTACGAATGAAATTGTAATAACCAAATCCCAAGCTCCAAATAAATTCCAATCACCCAACTTTTGGGGATCGGAATTTGGATATTGGTGCTTGGTCATTGGTTATTCTGTGCCCTTATGTCAGTCCTAACGATTCAAGCAATCCCTTGGGAGAGATCATGTGTTTCTTCCACCACCGATCCCTCTTTTCAACATCAAAGGCCACTCCCATCAATTCAGTAAAATAAAACACCGGGAGCCCCGTCTCTTGCCTCATCTCTAAATTGGCCTGACAGAGGCCGCAGGAAGTCACGAGGCATTGAGCCCCTGCCTCTTTTGCCCTCTGGACGATCTTTCCCACCATCTTCTTGACGGTGTCCCCGTACGTAAGGGCCAGGTCGGCACCGCAACAATCGACCTTATAGGACCATTCCACCGGCTCTCCCCCCAGGGCTTTCATCAAACGGTCCATATATTGAGGATTCTCCGGATCATCCAGTCCGGTGATCTTGGGATGGCGAACCAGGGCACACCCATAGTAGCAGGCAGCCCTTAATCCTTTCAGAGGCTTCTTCACCTTCTCCTGAACCTTTTCCAGCCCAATCCGATTCAGGACCACATCCATGAGGGCAAGAATCTCCAGCGAAGGCTGATACGTAAATCCGACGATCTCTTCGATCTCTTTTCGCCTTCCTTCATCCTCCTTGAGGGCATACTCGGTCCGTTTCAACATATTAAAGCAACCCGCACAGGGAACGACCAGGGGGCCAGCCTGGGCCGCCTGCGCCTTCGAAATATTTCTCGCAGGGAGGCAGAGGGAGAGAAGATGATTGGTGCTGTGTGTTGCTGCGGCACCACAGCAGTTCCAATCCTCGATCTCCATTAACTCGATCCCCAGGGTTTTGAAGACCTCATGAGTAGACATCCCATACTCGATAGAGGTGGAATGATCCGTGCAACCCGGGAAATAAGAGAATCTCATTATATGCCCCTCAAAGAGAATTTTGGAATAATGGAAGAGTGGAATATTGGAATAATGGTTTTTTTTAGAAACAAATTGTCCTTCGTCATTCTATTATTCATCATTTTCTCTCACATTATTCCATCATTCCATTATTCCAATGTTCCACCATCATTATTTTTCTTTTGTGCACCTCTCAAAAATCCTCTTGATCTCCTGCCTTCCCTTGACGAGGCTAGGAAGTAAGGGAATCTTCCCTTTCATGAAAAGCATCATACCGGGAATGAGGTCTGTAAAAAAATCTTTGCTCCGAAGTTTATAGTCGATGAGCATGGTCGCCTCGTGGACCCGTCCTCCCCTCTTGATGCTCTGAACAAAGGCCTCGTGGAGGAGATGGATATTCTTCTCTCTAGCCGGTATTTTTCCCTCGATGGCCATCTCCCTTAAGGCATCCATCAAGACGCCAATATCGATCTTGTTCGGGCATCGGGTTCCACAGGTCTCGCAGGAAACGCAGAGCCAGATCGCGCTGCTTCCCAACACCTCCTCTTTCATCCCCATCTGGATCATCCGGATGATATTATTGGGCCGGATGTCCATATAAGGGGCTGTCGGGCACCCCGCCGTGCATTTGAGGCACTGATAGCAGAGACTCAGGTCTTCACCGCTTCGTTTTTTAGCCTCTTCTAAAAATTGGGAATTAAATGTTTTATCAATGGTGACGGACTCCAAAGTCATCTCCTCCCTCTTTAAAACCCCCCTCTTCCCGCTTTACTAAAGGGAGGGTGTGAAAAAATCCCAAAGTCCACGGACCGGACAGAGGGTATCGGAAAAATTGTAGGGCGGCTACCTTTTTCAAGGCTCAACGATAAGGATGAAAAAACTCTGTAAAATAGTTAGGTTAAGATGCTTCGTTACCCTACATTTTCAATGTCCGCATCCTACGATTTTGGAGATACCCTTTGTCCGGTCTGCCGTCTTCCAATAATTTCACACCTTCAGAAGGGATTAGGTAAATACCTCCACCATCTTCAGCACCTGACCCGATGTCGCGTTTCTGAGCTCACAGGCAAAATTCGGGCAGGCAGCAATGCATGCACCGCACCCCTGACACAGGGCGCTATGAACGACGGAAATCCCGAGACGCTCATCCATTTCCCTCGCCTCATACGGGCAGGTCTGGACACAGATCCCGCAGCCGCTGCAGATCCCTTCGTCGACAAAGGCGATCAAAGGATCCTGAAGAAGCTTATCCGTTGAGAGAAGAGCCTGAATCTTGCTCGCAGTCGCGGAGGCCTGTGAAACTGTGTCTGAAATATCTTTGGGGCTCTGGCCACAACCTGCAAGATAGATCCCCTTCGTCGAACTCTCCACGGGATAGAGTTTGATGTGGGCTTCGGTTAAAAAACCATGACGGTCCACAGTGGCCCTCAGTTTGGCGGCAAGGTCCTTTATCCCTGGACTTGGAACGACGGCGGTCGCCAAAACCACGAGATCTGCTGCGACCTCCACCATCTTACCGGTCAGGGTATCTACTCCAAGAACTCTCACCCTGCCATCATCCTGATAGACTCTTGAGACCCGGCCCCGGAGATAGAGAATCCCCATCTCCTCAACGGTCTTCTGAACGAACTCTTCATAACCCTTGCAGTCAGAGCGGATATCCATGTAGAAAATGTAAGGTTGCCCGTCCGGAACCTGCTCCTTATAAATCTTTGCCTGCTTGGCCGTGTACATACAGCAAATCCGCGAGCAGTAGGGTTTATAGCGGTCCGGATCTCTTGATGCCACACACTGTATAAAAACCATCTCCTCTGGGACCTTCCCATCTGAGGGACGCAGGATCTTCCCATTCGTCGGGCCTTTGGGTGAAAGCATCCGCTCAAAGGTGAGACCATCGATCACATCCGGAATTTCACCGTAACCATATTCGCCCAATTCCTCCCTGGGATAGAGTTCATAGCCCGTGGCAACCACAATGGCTCCGACCTTCTCGGAAAGGCGCTCCTCTCTCTGGTCAAAATCGACGGCCTTTTCAGGACAGATCTCCTCGCATTTCCTGCAGCTTCCGTCTTTAAAAAAAAGGCAATCTTCGCGAGAGATGAAAGGTCTCTTGGGCACACTCTCCGGATAGAGGAAATCGATGGCCTTCCGGACCCCCAGTCCTCTTTCGAAAGGAGAGGCATACTCCACAGGACAATGTTGAATACAGAGGCCGCACCCATTGCATTTCGTTCCATCCACAAAGGTGGCCTTCTTCCGGATCAACAGGTCAAAATTTCCGAGGTAGCCCTTCACCTCCTCTATCTCCGAATAGCAGTGGAGACTGATTCTGGGATGTTTCTCAACCTCTGTACCCTTCGACACGAGGCCTGAGAGGGCTGGATCGAGATCCGGAAAGGTCTTGGACAGCTGGGCCATGTGACCGCCAAGGCCTGGCTGCTTTTCGATCAGGAGGACTTCATAGCCTCCATTCGCAAGATCGAGAGCAGCCGTGATCCCTGCAATCCCTCCTCCAATGACGAGGGCCCTCCGATTGATGGCTACTGCAATGGTTTCAAGCTGCTCGTTTTTTCTCACCTTCTCAAGGGTGGCCACGATGATCTCGGCAGCCTTTCGAGTGGCTTCCCCTCTCTCCTTTTGATGGACCCAACTGCACTGTTCCCGGATGTTGGCAATCTCGCAGAGATAGGGATTCATCCCCTGGGATTTTACGGCCTTTCGAAAGGTGTTTTCGTGCATACTGGGCGAGCAGCAGGCGACGACCACTCCCTCGAGCCCATTCTCGCGAATCGCCTCTCGAATGATCTGCTGCCCCGGCTCTGAGCACATGTAGATGTAATCGGCGCTGTGGGCGACGTCCTCAATCTTTCCCATCTTTTCTGCAACGGACTTGACATCCACCGTTCCAGCGATGTTCACCCCACAATGACAGATAAAAACACCCAATTTTTTCATAATGATTCGCTATCGTATTTTCCCCTCTCCCTCGATGGGAGAGGGTTGGGGTGAGGGTGGTCATGAGGTTCCCCCTCCCCTTCATCCCCTGAAGCTGGGAAAAAATCCCAAAATCCACAGACCGGACAGGGAGTATCGGAAAAATTGTAGGGCGGCTACCTTTTCAGGTTCAACGATACGGATAAAAAAACTCTCTAAGATAGCTAAGTTAAGATGGTTCGTGTCCCTTACCTTTTCAATGTCCGCATCCTACGATTTTGGAGAGTCCCCCTGTTCGGTCTCCCATCTTCCAATAATTTCACACCTTCCCTCCCACCAGGGGAGGGGAGATTTCTTAGATTAGTGTTTTGCAAACAAACCCTGGACTTTGCTGGCTGCGGCGCTGGCATGAGCCACGGCATCCGCAATATCTTTTGGCTCTTGGGCACAACCCGCAAGATAGATCCCTTCGACCTCGGTTTCAACCGGCCTGAGCTTCCGTTCAACCTCTCTCAAAAAACCGTAATCATCGGTAGCGATCCCCAGTTTTTGAGCTAACTCTTTTGCATCCTGCTGGGGGATCATGGCCGTAGCAAGAACGACCATATCCGCAGACACCTCCACCTTCTTCCCGGTCAATGTGTCGGCTCCCCAGACGATCACCCGGTCCTCATCCCGAAAGATTCGGGAGACCCTTCCTCGCAGGTAGAGAATTCCTCCCTCTTCCATCCCTTGCTGGATGAACTCTTCATAACCTTTCCCTGTAGAACGGATATCCATATAAAAGATATAAGCCTGCCCATCATGGACTTTGTGTTTATAAAGCCGGGCGTGCTTGCCCGTGTACATACAACAGACCCGGGAACAGTAAGGCATATATCGGTCTGGATCTCTCGATCCTGTGCACTGGATAAAGACCACTTCCTTGGGAATCTTCCCATCCGAAGGCCTCCGTATCTCACCGGTCGTCGGGCCTGATGCAGAATTGAGCCTTTCAAAGGCGAGTCCATCGATCACATCTGGAACCTCGCCGTAGCCATATTCGCCAAATTTCTCTTTTGGAAGGAGATCAAAACCGACAGCGTTGATAATGGCACCCACCCTCTCCTCAACAAACCGATCTTTCTGCTCGTAGTCAATGGCTCCCACCGGACAGATCTTTTCACAGACCCTGCATTTCTTTTCTTTGAAATAACGGCAATGGACAGGGTTGATCACCGGTTTATTCGGAACAGCCTGGGGTGAAAGGGTATAGATTGCCTTACCCATTCCCATCCCCCGCTCAAATTCGGAAGGATTTTTTGAAGGGCATTTCTGCTGGCAGAGACCGCACCCTGTGCATTTTTCCCAGTCGACATAACCTGCCTTTCTTCGAACCCTTACCGTGAAGTCCCCGGCCCTGCCCTCGACTCCATCCACTTCCGAATAAGTAAGGAGCCTGATTCGGGGATGTTGACCTGTTTCAACGGTTTTGGGCGTCAAGGTGCATTGGGCACAGTCGAGGGTCGGGAAGGTCTCAGAGAGTTGAAGCATCCTTCCTCCGATGGAAGGAAGCTTCTCCACAAGAACCACCTCGTAACCCGCATTTCCGATATCGATGGATGCGGAAATCCCTGCGATGCCTCCTCCGATCACCATCGCCCTTTTGACGAAACCATTTTCCTTCATCTACAAAAGACCTTTCTCTCTCAAGAGCGGTAAGGGATCGACCGCATTCTGCTCAAAGCCCAACTTCTGATGATCGAGCCCCATTGCGATTCCAAGCAGTTGAGTGAAATAGAGGACAGGAACCTCTTTGAAGTCGAGGTACTTCTCCTTAATGTCTGCCTGCTTGTGATCGATGTTGAAGGTACACATGGGGCAGGTCGATACGAGCACTTCTGCTCCATTCTTAATAGCGGAGCCCAAAATCTTATAGGCACATTCGGTGGCGACTTCCGGAGCGCCCACCGACTGGAAGGATCCGCAGCATTCAATCTTTAATGGAAAAGGCATGGCTTTTGCCCCCAGGGTCTCCAGAAACTCCTCGAAGATCGTAGGCCGTTCCCTGTCATCAAATTCCATCTCTTTAAAAGGCCGGAGAAGCATACATCCATAGTAAGGGGCTGCCTTCAGCCCTGTTAGAGGCCTTTTCAAGCTTTCTTTGAGCCTTGGGAAACCGATCTCTTTTTTCAGAATCTCGAGATAATGAAGGATCCGGAGATCGCCCTGATAGTTCTTCTCCATGAAGTTGTTGATCTTATCCTTCTTTTCCCCATCGCCCTGAATTAACCGGTTCGTCCTTTTAATGACGTTGAAGCAGACGGAACAGAGGGTTGTGAGGGTCGTTCCCTCCTCCCGAGCATTGGCTAAAATCCGCGCCGGTGGAAGAAGAGCCATGATATTATCGGTGGCAAGAGGAAAGGTTGCCCCGCAGCAGGTCCAGTTTTTTAGCTCCTTCAGTTCAAATCCCAAAAGAAGAGAACAATCCCGGGCCGTTTGATCGAGGTTTTTTGCTTTTGTATAAAGGGTACACCCTGGAAAATAGAGATAATCCATATTTTAGCTCCTGAACCGCATAGCGCAGAGCGCATGGCGCATAGCGTTTTTTATCACGCAGAATCCTTGCTTCCGCTCAGAATGACAGTAAGAGAGGGTCTCAACAATTCTATTTTCGACATCCAATTTCTTTCTCTTTGCACTATGCTCTATGCGCTATGCGTTTTTTTTACGAGAGGAATTTCCGGAATCCGCTGACAAAGACAATCTGAGGAACCTTCTCCAAGAATCCCTCTGGAAACTCAGGAATCTGGATATGGTCCTTTCTCTCCTTCTTTCTCAAGACCACCATTCTCAGGGCATCCATTACCCTGGCAATATCGATTCCTTTGGGACACCTCGAAGTGCACTGGAGGCATGAAGCGCAGAGCCAGAAGGTATTGACACCAAGGACCTCTTCTTCGAGACCCAGTAGCGTATAACGAATAGCCTCGTGGGGACCGATTTCCATCGCAAAGGAAACCGGACAGCCGGCCGTACAATTTCCACATTGATAACAGGCAAAGAGATTTTGTCCGCTGATGAGCTCCACCTTCTTTGTAAATTCGTTACGAATCTTCTGCCTTGTCAGTTCGATTTTCATAATTCATTCTCCGGCGATAAGAAATCTAATCAAGGATTACACCCGACAAAATAATTATAGATTATTTGATTGCGGCGATCACGTATCCAAGGGCCAAGAGGGCCTGGGTCCCCAAGATCGTCATGACATTCACACCCAGTACAGGAACCAGTTCAACCTGATCGTCATGATGCTTTAAGGCCCCTTTGGCTGCCTTCCATCCACACCAGATCGTTCCAAGACCGATAAGCGTCACCCCAGGCATCATCCTTGTAAGGACTCCGATAATGATGCACAGATAAGAGGTGCTCAGCAGAGCTACAAAGAGATAACTGGCATCCCGTCTGCCTAAGGAAATGACAAGATGTCTCCTTCCCCCCTTTTGATCGGCCTCCAAATCTGGGAACTCATTCAAAAGGAGGAGGTTCGATGTAAGGATGCCAGGGGCTAAGGAGGCAATGAGGACTTCCCAACTGTATCGTCCTGTCTGAACAAAGTAAGATCCCAGGACAAGCAGGGTTCCCAGGTTCAAACCTGCAAAAAGTTCACCCATCATCCATTTCGCAAGGCAAACATTATAGAAATAGGCTGAAAATCCTGCGACAAGAAGAAGGGGAAAAAGAGGCCAACCCCTTACCATGACAAAATAGATTCCAATCCCCATGGCAATCAATAAAGAAAGGGTGGCAAACCAGAAGGCCTGTTTCGATCCTAAGAGACGGGAGGGAAGAACCCCGCTTCCTCCGCTAAAGGGAGTTCTCCGGGTATTCAAATCGATCCCGTTTACATAGTCATAATAATCATTGATCACATTCACGGTCATATGAACAAGAATGGAGCCTATCATCGCCAGCAAAAAATAACCGGGATGAAAAGACCCTTCATAGGCGGCAATGGCTGTTCCCAAGGAAACGTTGATCACCGTCAAAAAAATGAAATGAAAGCGAGGCAAGGTGAACCATGCCTTCAGCGATCCAGGCCTCACCCTTTCCACGGACCCTATTCCCTCTTAAATTTTTTCTCTCCTTCGATATAGAGGTCTTTTCCTCTCACATCGTTTACGACAATCACGGGAAGATCTTCGACCTCCAGCCTTCGAATCGCCTCAGGACCGAGGTCCTCATAGGCAACGATTTCTGCTTTTTTTACCCTTTTCGCTAAGAGCGCTCCGGCCCCTCCGGTGGCAGCGAAGTAAACAGCCCTATGCTTCTTCATGGCCTCTTTGACCCCCTCGGATCGCATCCCCTTCCCAATCATCCCTTTCAAGCCTCTCTCAATTAGGGCAGGCGAGTAGGCGTCCATTCGGTAACTGGTCGTGGGACCAGCGGATCCAAGGCTTTGTCCGGGTTTGGCAGGGGCCGGACCAACGTAATAGATAATCTGGCCCTTGATATTGAAGGGAAGATCCTTTCCCGCTTTCAATAAATCGAAAAGCCTCTTATGGGCGGCATCTCTCCCTGTATAAATAATCCCATTGATCAGAACCCGATCGCCACTCTTCAATTTTTCCACATCCTCGTCGGTAAGAGGGGTCTTTAATCGAATGGGTTCGCTCATGTTACCTCCCCGATCCATGTCCGTGTTCCGCCCGTTATTTCTTCCCGGACACCTGTCACAGAAAACGGACACGTTTTTTAAATCACCACTTCTTTGTGCCGTTGGGCATGGCACTGAATGTTAACCGCCAGGGGAAAACTCGCTATATGGCAGGGCATCATGAGGATATGAACTGCCAAGGAAGTGGTTCGCCCTCCCAATCCCTGAGGCCCGATGCCAAGCTTGTTGATCTCTGTCAGGGTCTCTGATTCTAACTTTTCCAGCTCTGGATCTGGATTCCTGCTCCCGAGGGGTCTCAGCAGACTCTTCTTTGCCAAGAGAGCGGCCTGCTCAAAGTTCCCTCCAATTCCAACGCCAACGATAGTGGGTGGACAGGGGTTGGATCCGGACTCCTTCACCCTTTGAACGATGAATCGTTTGATTCCTTCGATCCCTTCAGAGGGCGCGAGCATGGTCACCCGGCTCATATTCTCGCTGCCGCCGCCTTTGGGGGCCACCGTGATTTTGACCTTTTCTCCAGGAACGATCTCTGTGTGAATGATTGCAGGGGTATTGTCTCCTGTATTCACCCGTGTAAAGGGATGGCAGATCGATTTTCTAAGATATCCATCGCGATATCCCTGCCGAACTCCCTCGAATATGGCCTCTTTCAGGTTTCCTCCAACAAGATGGACATCCTGCCCCAACTCGACAAAAATCACGGCGAAACCCGTATCCTGACAGATGGGGACCTTCTCATCCCTCGCAATCCGCGCATTCTCTTTGAGTTCCCTCAATATCTCAATTCCCAGGGGAGACTCCTCTTTTTCCAGGGCCCGATCAAAGGCCTGGAGCACATCCTCACCCAGATCGGTATTCCCTTCGATACAAAGATCTCTCACCTTCTGGGTGATCCATTTAACATCAATCTCGCGCATGACCCTTTGCCTTTCTCATTCTAAGTGACTGGTCATTCGTGGCTCGTGATTCAAATTTAAATTTTTCCATTCCCCCATCACGATTCACACTTCACTCTCCCATTTTACAGCTTCATCTCCGTGATGCTCTTCTTGACGCTCTCTGCAGACTTTCCCACCCCTTTCTTCTCATCCTCTGTTAAGTCAAGCTCGATGATCGATTCGACGCCTTGGGCTCCCAATTTGATTGGAACACCGAAGCAGATATCTCTCAATCCATACTCCCCTTCGAGATAGACGCAACAGGGCAGGATTCGCTTCTTATCTTTGAGGATCGCTTCTGTCATCTGAATCGCTGCTGCTGAAGGGGCATAAAAGGCACTTCCTGTTTTAAGGAGATTAACGATCTCCCCGCCGCCTTTGCGTGTCCGGTCAACGAGTCGATCAATCTTATCTTTAGGCAAAAGTTGGGAAAGAGGAATCCCGCTCACGGTCGTGTACCTTGGGAGAGGAACCATCTCGTCCCCGTGACCTCCTAATATAAGGGCCTGAATATCTTCAACCGACACCCCCAGTTCCATGGCAATGAAGGCTTTAAATCGGGCCGTATCAAGGATCCCCGCCATCCCGATGACCCGTCCCTTCGGAAAGCGGCTCCTCTTAAACGCCAAATAGGTCATGGTATCGAGAGGATTCGTCACGATGATCAAAGTAGCCTTGGGAGATCTCTCCACTACCTGAGCCAAAACAGACTCGATAATCTTCTTGTTCGTCTCGAGCAAATCCTCTCGGCTCATCCCGGGCTTTCGTGGAATCCCTGAAGTGATGATCACGACATCTGAATCTCTGGTCTCCTCATACCCATTCGCTCCGATGACCTTTGCATCGAAACCCTCAATGGGCGATGCCTCAAAGAGATCGAGGGCTTTACCCTGTGGAATCCCTTCAAGGATATCGACCAAAACAACATCTCCCAACTCTTTTTCAGCGGCCCAATGGGCAGCCGTTGCGCCCACAAACCCTGCACCCACGATCGAAATCTTCTTCCTCCCCATAACATCCCCTCCTCTTCCAAGCTGATACCTTTCCCCTAATGGAGAAAGGTTCCCTCCAAGGGCAAATCGGCCCTTTCCTCTAATCCATTAATCCATTTCTTTGATAACCTTTTAAATGAAACCCACAGGTCTTACGAATGATGAGTTCTGGCTTTAGGATGATTTCTCCCGTCGGACCGGCCTTTCTACCCTCGATCTTTGCCACCAGACTCTCCACGGAAAGGGCACCCATCTCATACTTCTTCTGACCGATGGTCGTAAGTTCAATCCCTTTCATGGCTGTGAATTCGATGTCGTTAAATCCGACGATGGCGATCTCTTCCGGAACCTTCAACCCCTCTTCCACGACGGCTTGATAGGTCCCCAAAGCCATATAGTCATTCGTTGCAAAAATCGCTGTCGGAGGTTCTGCCATTTTGATAAACCTCATCCCCCCTCGATAACCTGACTCTTTTAGAAAATCCCCTTCAAGAAAATAATCGTCGATTTGCTCCAAACCATAGGCCACAAGGGCCCTCTTTCCTCCCTCGAGCCGCTCAAACCCGACAGAGGATTCAGAGGATCCACCAATAATCCCAACCCGCTGGTGACCGAGTTTGATCAGGTGTTCAACGGCTAAGAAACCTCCCTGGATGTTATCGATCCCAACGTAATCGACCTTTTCTTTAACCATGGGATGGTAGGTTCTCCGATTGACCAGCACGATGGGGAAACCCTCTTCAGCCAATTCAAGGATATTCGGATCACCCATATGAGCGGAAGTGAAGATAATTCCATCCACTCCCTTGCTGCGGAGCATATCGACATAAAGCTTTTCAGTCCCGAGATCAGACTGGGTGCTGCAAAGGATAATATTATAGCCCAACCTACGGGCCGTTGCCTCAATTCCCTGGGCGAGTTCCGTATAGAAAGGATTTGCAATCGTTGTGATCACCAGGCCCAGTGTCTTAGTCCGTTTCATGACCAGGCTCCTCGCAATGAAGTTGGGCCTGTAATTTAATTCCTTTGCAATCGACAGAATTTTTTCTTTTGTTTCATTTCGAATTCTGGACTGATTGTTGAGGGCTCTCGACACAGTAGTGTGAGAAACATTTGCAATCTTTGCAATATCTTTAATGGTAACCTTTTTCTCCATACAGTTGCGTTAACGTTAACACAAATATCTCAAATTTTCAACCGACCACCTTCCGAAGTCTTGAAGAACGGTCTGCCCATGTCCGTTCTTGCAACTGGCAAGTTAAATTGATATCGAACTTCTCATGCAGTTTTCTTCTGTGCCTCGGCTTTGGCTTTGGCGATCGCCTCATCTTCTCTCTTGATATCTTCTAACGTCCTTGGTCTTAACTTTTCTGGCATTGGCTCGATTCCGTACTTCCATTTTAAGAATTCGACTCCTGTCTTTGGATAGAGGGCATAGACCAATGTATCGCAAAGATCTTTAGCAATCCCTTTTGTCTGCTCCTTTGCCTTTTCTAATTCCGGTTCAATCAAATCGGCAGGCCTGCAGGTGATGGGTTCCTTCCCCCTCTTATACCCCTTTAACACCCCCTTTCTGATCTCCTCCGAGATCGGAACCGGTGGCCTCCCATAAAGCCCATACACATAATCCTGCGTCTCCATCGACAACATCTTGTAGCGCCCAAACAGAACATTGAGGACCGCCTGAACCCCAATGATCTGGGACGTCGGCGTCACCAACGGTGGATATCCCAAATCCTTCCTCGTCTGCGGCAACTCCGCATAGACTTCATCAATCCGATGAAGGGCCTTCTGCTGTTTGAGCTGGCTTACCATATTGGAGATCATTCCTCCAGGGATCTGGTGTCTGAGAACACTCGTATCAATCACCGCCATCTTAGTTGTATCCAAAAAGTCCCGATACTTTGGGGCAATCGATTCAAGATATTCCCCCATCTTTAAAAGCTTCGAGAGATCGAGTTTGGTATCCCAGGGCGTCCCCTCCAGCGCAACCACCAGGGGCTCCACTGCGGGTTGGGAAGAGCGCAAGGCGAAGGGAGCAAGAGCAGTATCGACGATGTCTACCCCCGCTTCAATTGCTTTCAGATAGGTCATCGACCCCATACCACTGGTATAGTGGGTGTGGAGCTGAATAGGGATCTTCACGGTCTTCTTCAAGGCCTTGATCAATTCGTAAGCATCATAAGGGGCAAGAATCCCTGCCATATCCTTGATACAGAGTGAATCCGCTCCCATTCCCTCCAGAATCTTCGCTTTTTCAAGGTAGTAGTTGAGATTGTAAACCGGCCCCCCCATTCTCCGTTCGGTTAGAGAATAGCAGATGGTCCCTTGAATATGTTTTCCTAATCTCTTGATAACCTTGAAGGCAATCTCAAAATTCCGCTCATCGTTGACGGCATCAAAACACCGGAAGATGTCAATCCCCACCTCGGCAGATTTCTCAACAAAGGCTTCGACCAGATCATCAGGATGATTTCGATAAGCCACCAGATTCTGGCCTCGAAGGAGCATCTGAAAGGGAGTCCTGGGCATCAATTTTTTCAAGGTCCTGACTCTCTCCCATGGGTCCTCGCCTAAAAACCGATGGGTTACATCAAAGGTTGCACCTCCCCACATCTCGACCGAGTGGAATCCAACCTGATCCAATTCAGCTGCAATCGGTACCATATCCTCGGTTCTCATCCGAGTGGCAAGAGAGGATTGGTGACCATCCCTAAGAGTCGTATCTGTAATTTTGACGGGTTTCTTTCCAATCTTTTCCATTTCTTCCATTATTTATCCTCCTTTCTGATTAATCCGTATGTACATATCCAAAGTGGCCTTACATGGTCTAAATATCAGAGAATACGCAGGACTTTGATTGAGCAAAAATCTATCTTAAAATAGAAATTCAGTGTGTTAACAATAAACTACATCATTTACGTCAATTTGCGTTAACGTTAACATTAATTTTATAGCATGTCAAGGAAAAATTGGATTGTTTCGTAATCATCCGGTCTTAGGATTTCTGGAGGTCCGGCAGGGATATTGGAAAGGCTTTATAGAGGAAACCTCTCAACGCAATCTCCCTGGGCTGAAAGTCCTTGCCCCGCTCTTTTTATTGAAATGGCGACGATTGCCCATGAAATCTGAACCGTCCGCTTCATAAAGCTTTGGAAGTATTCCTGTCGGATCGACCTCTTTTCTCCCACAACTGGAGGGGTACGTTATTTCATGATATTAAGCAAGCTTAAAATTATTTGAACGGTTAAGAAAAATCATGAACTGGGGAGCGGGACGATCTTCAATGTGTCTGACAGAATTGCTATTCAAACGATTCTGAGAGGCCAAGATATCATTGATGTTAATGTACCTTTTTCTCATAGCCTTCCCAGTATTTGTCCCTTAATCCCTTTTTGTGGATCTTCCCTGACCCTGTTTTTGGAAGGGCATCGATGAAATCGATCGCTTTGGGGGCCTTGTAATGGGCAATATTATCTTTGCAGAACTGAATGATTTCGTCCTCGGTTGCCTTCTGGCCGGGTTTCAAGACAACAATTCCCCTTATGGCTTCACCCCATTTGGAATCTGGGACACCAATAACAGCGCACTCCAGTATTGCAGGATGTTTGTAGAGGATGTTTTCGACCTCTGTCGAATAAACATTCTCTCCCCCGGTCAGGATGATGTCCTTCTTTCGGTCAACGATCGTTACGTAACCTTCCTCATCCATAATCGCCAAATCACCCGTGTAGAGCCAGCCGTCTCGAATCGATTTCCCGGTCTCTTCTGGTAACTTCCAGTATCCTTTTGTAACTATATCGCCTTTAACAATGATCTCTCCAACCTCCCGTTCATTCTTTTGGATTTCGTGTCCCCCGTCATTCACCACCTTCAGCTGAACAGCGATAAATTCTCTACCTGTCTTTGACTTGAATCGTAGTTGGTCCTCATAGGGCAATTTCTTAAGATGGTCTTTCAAAAGAGAAAGGGTCAGGTAAGGACTCGTCTCCGTCATCCCGTAGGTCTGAATATAGTCGCATTTGAAGGTCTCGACAATCTTTCGAACCACCTCCGGGGCAATGGGGGCTCCTCCGCTTAAAAGGATCCTCAGACTCCGATAATCATATTTTCCCGAGTCAGGATGGTTTACCATCAGGTTGAGCATGGTGGGAATGAGATTGGTGACTGTCACTCTCTCTTTTTCAATCAGCTCTAAAACCACCTTTGAGTTGAATTCCCTGACCAGGACGTGGGTCCCTCCCACCCATGTAACGGCCCAGGTGGCCCATGCGTCGGCAAGATGGAATAGAGGAGCCACATGAATCCACACGTCCTGGTCGGTCAGATGGATTTCCGCAATGGTCCCAAGGGCATGGGTTGTAACATTCTTATGGGATAACATCACTCCCTTGGGACGACCCGTTGTGCCACTGGTGTAATAAATCTGGGCGATATCCTCCTCACCGATGGATGTTTCAGGAAGTGGATCAGCACTTCCTTTTTGTAATGCCTTCTCAAGATTCAAATCGAGGGTCTCTGAAGAGTTTTCTTCTCCAGTCCAGATGATCCGTTCAATCGTTTTCATCTCTCCGCGTATGGAATCAATCTGCCCCTGGAACATCGGATCTGAAATCAATATCTTCGATTCAGAATCCTGGAGAATGAAGGCGACCTCTCCAGGGGAGAGTCGGTAGTTGATGGGAACGGAGGCTGCCCCGATCTGTGTAATTCCATAATAGGCCTCTAAGAAGTAATGACAATTGGGGAGAAGAATCGCCACCTTATCGCCCTTTTTCACACCCAACCTTTTTAGACAGAGCGAGAGGCGATGAATTCGATCGTAGAACTCCTGATAGGTCCATCGCTTTTCTCCACACACAATGGCCTGTTTCTGCGGGAAAAATTTTTGGGCTTTCTTCAGGGTCTCCGTAAGAATCAATGATCTTCCCTCCTCTAAATGAGAGTAATTCTCTTTATCACTATCGCCCAATTCTTGTCAACCTTTTTTCCTGAACTTTATTCCCCTGAAAAAACCACAGCGGATTTCCCAGGGATGGATAGGGATGGAGGGTAGGGTGAAAAAAAGATTTGAGAGGCTCTTACTAATCAATGCATAATTGTATGGGTCCGAAGACTAAATCCCTCCTTCCCTCCCTTTACGAAAGGGAGGAATCCCCCTCTTTGGCAAAGAGGGGGATAGCGGAGATTTTTAGAAGCGATGTCTTTTCAATTATGGACTCCTTAGTAAAGCGTTTTTTAAGCCCGTGGACTGTCTTAATCACTCAGGATAAAGCTCATCACCTCCGTTGCTACATGTCGATTCAAAGCGTCCCAGGATTCGACATACCAATACATTATCGATCCAGGTTCGTTGCGAACCAGCATTCGAATCATCAGCCACTGAACCTTCGTCAACTCCTTTGAAAATGTCCCGCCATCAAGGGTGGGGTTAGAAATACGAAAAGGCAAAATGACCTTTCGGGAAAAACTTTCATCGCTCCCAACCCATACCCTGAATTTGATATTACAAAGATTTTCCCAGGTCAGGACAGGAAGGGCCTTGCGACTCACGGGCGAGATGACGGGGTTCCCCACGGGCCGAGCGGCAGGAACCAAGATGGACCGTTTATCACTGGTACTCTGAGCTCCATTCGATGTTGTTCCTACGACCCTCCAATAAATGGTCCCACCCTCTGCCCCGGGAATCGATAATACCCTTTTCCATGAAACAGGAGTCATGGCATATACCGGTGTCCCGGGGACCTTTAGCTTGAAAGGAATCGAAGCGAAGTCTGGATCTGGTGAGAACTGCATCCCATAACTGGTGAAGGAAGGAGGGGCTTTCCACTCAAAGACCGGGGGAGCATTGATCGAGCAGGCGATAACAGAAAGCTGATCTGTCGGCAATGAAAGGTTAATGATCAATACGCCCTTCCCTTTCAGAGAGACCGTTACAACGCTGTTAAAAGGATCGTTAGTGGGGATTGTCAGAGTGCTATTAAAGCTTCCTGTGTATAAAGGAGAAAAAAGGGCCTTGAGCGTACAGGATCCAGCCAGAGGCAGGGAGATCCCTGAGCAGGAATCGGAGATAAGTAGGTACGGTGTTGAAGGAGGATTAATCGTTCCAATCATGAGATTTGGATTCCCGGTATTCTGGATCGTGATCGTCCTTTCGAGAAGGTTCCCTACAACTACCTCGCCAAAGTCGATTGCCACAGGATCAACAAAGAGCGTTGATAGATTCAATCGGCCGTAACCAAAAATCGTATCCTGTCCATTCGCCCCAAGATCAATGGCCGAGGAAATCAGAGCATTCCAGACCTGATCCACGGTAAAATCCGGGTTGTTCGAAAGGATGAGGGCCGCTGCTCCAGCCACATGGGGAGAAGCAGCAGAGGTACCCAAAAAAGAACCGTAAGTAAAACTGGAAACCCCGTCGGGCCCACTGATCTCCGGCTTCATCCGGCTATCAGTCGTAGGTCCCCGGGAGCTAAAATCCTCCTGCGGACCGGTCACCCACTGATTGTATTTGATTGCAGCCACTGCCATAACCCCTGTGGCATCTGCAGGAGACAGGAGACTACTCGAAACCACATAGGGATTCAAATCGTGATCAAACGTGAAGATTGAAAAACGAAGGTTGGATGTAGCGCTCGAGTTTCTCACAGCCAGATAATAGGGTCCGGAAGCGGGTGCAACGTAATAGATCGATTCCTGGGGGGGCTGTGTCCCATTCTGGACGTTGGTGCTGGAAGCAACGAGTTTCATGGAGCCATCGAAGAGAAGAAGGTCATAGTCCTGACCTGTTGCCGGCCATGCGTCCCAGGTCATCAGTGCAACGATCGAGTCTCCCTTATAAGCATAAAGGGAAATAAAATTACCATTCGCTGTCACATTATGGAGTCGGTCTCCATCTCGATCGATGAAGGTGGCTTCATAATGTTTCCGGGCATGGTTGCCTGCGCTATTGGCCCAGAGGATTCCACTTTTATAGGCATGGTTGGCCGTACAAACGGCATTGTCGTAATAGCAGGCCCCGTCATAAAAATTGCTGATAAACCAACCCACCGAGTGGTTGATGATTCTGATTCCATTGGCAACACAATGGTCCTTTGCACTCATCAGGTCAACAGAGTCATCCACTTTAATAAGGTAAAGCTGGGCACCCGGAGCCATGTCGTGGACGATCTCCGCAACAGCTGTCCCATGGTCTACCTGTTCAACGGAGAAATCTGAGGGCTCGCAATCTGATCCTGTGCAGTCAATTTTAATGACCGTCGGCGGAAGGACTCCTGCACTGATCGCTTCTGATAATCCTGCAAATCCCAGATCGATGATGGCAATCTTGACATCTTGCCCTGCGTATCCTGAGGCATGATAGAAGGAGGCTCCAGTGAGATTGACCCCTTCACTGACCTGCCCGACATAGGGACGGTCTGGCCGTTTGATAAAATTAACACCTTCAACATGATCGGCGATTTGATCGAGGAAGAGGATCGGAACCCTTGCTTTAATCACGGAGTGACCGCTTTTGAGGACCTCTCCTCCAAAAGCCTTGAGGGTTTCGACGTCGATCGTCTCCTTCGCCTCTCCTGGTTTCGGGAGAATGAAAACCGTTACCCTATCTTGGGCATCCATTCGTAAGTCCTGTCGCTCGGCAAAGGCTTGAGAGATCCCTTTTCCATGAAGGAGGTATTTCCTCTGTAAATCAAAGAGGGCGCTGTCAATCTTCGGATGGCCCTCTTTTTCTCCCTCGATGGTTGAGAATTCTTCTGAATGAACTGCTGTCCATGAGATGAGAGAAAAAAACAACAGGACTAGAATGGATAAGAAATAACTTTTTTGAAATTTCTCCGCTCCCATTCTCATTTTTTCATCCTCCCCTCTTTTTTTACCTCTTTATGACTTTAATTGCGCGAAAAAAACTCAACACATTTTATGGCGATGTTGTCCAACAATCGCTTTGTACATATTCATCGACCGTTTCTTATCTCCTCACCTTCCCCCCTGATGAAGGAAGGTAAGGATGGGGGTGGACGTCTTGGCCCCCCCCCCCCCCGCACCTGAATCCTCCCCCACCGTGGGGGGAGGTCTATTCTGAAAATGGAGCTATGGAGAACAGTTCACCCGAAGTGATCCGGTTATTTTATAGCATTTTTTATGCCATTAGAAAACAAAAAGGCAACCCCTCAATCTTAAAAGGATTTTTTGTTTTATTTCCCTCTACTCAAATGGCCAATAATTAACCACTCTACTCCAGGCAGTGACAATTTTTCCAACCCTTCATGGGTGAAAAGAACATTTGATTTCCCGGCCATAATCGAATATACTTCACAAAAACGCTATGGATCTGTCCGTTGTCATCCCTCTGTACAATGAAACTCATTCCCTCCAGGAACTCTTTCAGGCCCTAAAGAGCGTCTTCAACTCCCTCGGGAAAAGTTATGAAATCATCTTTGTAGATGATGGCAGCACGGACGATTCCTTCTCGATTCTAAAAGAAATTTTTACCCTGAATGACCATGTCCAGGTGATTCGACTCAGGCGGAATTTTGGGAAGACGGCCGCATTCCTTGCAGGGTTTACAGAAGCCCAGGGAAGGATCGTCATTACCCTCGATGCGGATTTACAGGATTCTCCCACCGAGATCCCTCTTCTCTTGAGAAAGTTAGAAGAGGGCTATGATTTCGTCTCCGGCTGGAAGCGTGAGCGCAAAGATGGATGGATGAAAAGAGTTTCTTCAAAGATCTTCAACCGGGTGGTCTCATACGCTTCTGGAATCAAAATCCACGATTTCAACTGTGGCTTGAAGGTATTCAAACGGGAGGTGATCGAGGAACTCGAACTCTATGGGGAAATGCACCGTTTCATCCCTGCCTTGGTGGGCTGGCGAGGGTTTAAGATTGGAGAAGTGACAGTGAAGCATTCCCCCAGGAAATATGGGAAATCAAAATTTGGTTCGGATCGCTATTTAAAAGGGCTCCTCGATTTTCTCACCGTCATGATGCTTGTAAAATATATTAAACGGCCCCTCCATCTTTTTGGAAGCACCGGCCTTTTGATCGGATCCATCGGATTGATCATTAATCTTTACCTGACCATTGGATGGTTGTTTAAAAAATGGATTGGTTACAGACCCCTCCTGATGTTAGGGGTTTTGCTGATGATTATCGGGGTTCAGACGGTTTTTTTCGGATTGCTTGCTGAAATGATGAACTTCCTCTCTCCCAAGGGAATCGGTCCTTCGGTTGCTCAAATCCTTCGGAAGAAATAGCATCTCCATGAAGATCGCCTCGAAGAATCCGAAAAAACTCGTCCCCCTTCCTGCCTCTAACAACAGCGCCTCCCCTCCTCCCCCAAGGGAATGGGAAGAGAAAGCCATCCGGCACACAATCCTCCTCAGCATCAGTGTTCTTCTATCCCAATTCTCCCTTTTCTTACGGGGTTTTATCGCAGCGAAGTTTCTCGGCCCCAGCCTCTACGGCCTTTGGCATGGATTAAGAGTCATCATTAATAATTCCGAATATTCCTGTATGGGGCTCTATGAGGGGATGAGGAGAGAAGTCCCCTTTTACAGAGGCAAGGGGGATTCACGAAAGGCGGTGGAAATGGTTGCCACCTCCTTCTTTTCAGCGCTCGGTTTAGTCTCCCTTGTTTCTTTTCTTCTCATCGTCATCTCCGCCCTTTTCTCCCCCCGACTTGACCCCTCGACCCTTTATTGCCTCTGGATCGTCGCCGGAGTTCTGATTGCCCGACAACTCTGTCTGTTTTTCATTAAAAAGTTCGAAAGTGAAGGAAGGTTTTTTTCCCGCAGTAAAATGGACCTGATCTCCGTTTGGCTGGGCGTCATCCTTTCTCTCGGGCTGATGCTCCTCTTTCGCCTCCATGGTTTTCTCATCGGGATCCTCTTGGGATATCTGTTCGCCTTTCTTGTCACATTCAAAGGAGAATCCCCTATTGAGAAAAGTGACTTCCGTCTCGAAACCGGCATCGAGTTGATGAAGGTGGGTCTGCCGATCATTCTCATCGGATTGATGTTGAGCGTCTTAAGGAGCCTGGATAAATTGAACCTCCTCTATTTTTTGGACCGGACCCAACTGGGTTATTATGGCATTGCTCTCGTGGCTACAGATCCCATTTTGCTCTTCCCGAGGAACCTCAAGAGCGTCCTCTACCCAAGGTTATTGGAAACCTATGGAGAAAAAGGGGATAAGCGCTATCTCAAAGGGTTTTTATTCGAACCTTCCCTCATCCTCGTCTTCTCGACCCTTCTCTTGATCGGGGCCATCTATTGTATTGTTCCGACGGGGGTTCGGATCTTTCTCCCCCTGTATACCCTCAGCATCCCTTCGATCAAGATTTTGGCGATCGGATCCTATTTTGCCGCCCTATCCGAAATCCCCCTCTCGATTCTGATCGGGATTAACCTTCAGAAAAAACTTATTCCTTTTTTGTTGGGGGCCATTGCACTTCTCGGGATCAGTTGTTCCGCTGCCCTGTCTCTCGGCTATGGCATAGAAGCGGTAGCCGTTTCAAGCAGTTTCACCCATTTCCTTCTCACCTCGACCATTCTCTGGCTGACTGCCACCCAATTTCATCAATCCACCAGAGAAAAGATACGCCTCTTCTCCTCGATCTATCTCCCTTTGCTCTATGTCCTCACTGTCCTCCTTCTCCTCGATTTTGGGATCGGAATCCCAGAGCAAGGGTTTTCGCAAATGCTCCTGGTGACGGCTTTACGATTCTTGATTTTTCTCTCCTCCTTAATCCCCATCTTCTTTTATGTGAATAGGAGAACCCATATCATCGACCGATTCTTGAAGGCCTTTCGTGTCAAAGACGGCATCACCAGAGGAGCCTTCCTTGAAGACTGAGAAAAAGCCTGGGTACCCTCCGGGCATGACAAGGTGTGAAATCATTGGAAGATGGGAGACCGAACAGGGTGTTCCTCCAAAATCGTAGGATGCGGACATTGAGAATGTAAGGGTGTCCGGTCTGTGGATTTTTGGATTTTTTCACACCTTCTAAGACATTACATTGAAAAGACAGTTGTAAAACCCTCTTCTGTCGGTATTGAAATGGTCTCAGCTAAGGTGATATAGTTTGACGACAATTTATGATCGGTGGAAGGAATCCGGGTTTTGACTCACAAGAGGAAAAGGTCGGAAGCATCTTCTTTAAAGGTTTCTGAACGATCGATTCCTCAGGATACAAAGGATTCGTCTTTTGGCTTTTCCTGCCGGGACCGGTTAAGGAAGATCTATTCTGCCCATCCCAAAATCTTCGTTCTGATATGCCTTGGCCTGGGGGGAATCCTCCTTTATAACAACTGCATTCACAACCAATTTGTCTTTGACGATTTTGATCTGATTTTAAATAATATGAGGATTCAAAGCATCAAGAATATCCCGAGCATCCTCGGCCTCGCAACATTCCGTTACCCCTATAGACCCCTTAGAGAACTCTCCTATGCGATCGATTATCAGTTCACAGGACTGAACCCTGTAGGATTTCACCTCTTCAACATCGTTTATCACCTCCTCAGTTCCTATTTTGTTTTCCTCATTGCCTTTCTCCTCTCGAAGGATCGAAAGGTTGGCCTGATCACTGCCCTTTTATTTATCGCCCATCCCATTCAAACGGAAAGCGTCACCTATATTTCGGGAAGGCGGGACATCCTCACCTCCCTCTTTTTTTTCATGGGATTTTACTTCTTCCTCAGACTTAGAGAATCTCCCTCAAAAAAGTATTTCATTCTCGTCTTTCTCTCCTACGTTCTGAGTCTCCTTTCCAAGGAGATGGGAGTGACGCTGCCTGCGATTATCCTATTATACGATCTTCTCTGGCCCGCCCAAAAGAATCCGGAACAGGGAAGTTTCTCTCAATCTTTGAAAAGAATCCTCTCGTTAGGGAAAGAGACTCTGAAGAGAAACGGGTTTTTTTATCTTGGCCTTTTTCTCATTGCCCTTTTCTTTACTTTCTATAAGGTAGTCATCAGAAATCCATCTCATCAAGAAGGGTTCTATGGCGGGACCATGGCTTCGAATTTCCTGACGGTAATCAGGATCTGGGTATTCTATCTTCAATTGTTGATCCTTCCTCTCTCTCAGAATGTGGCTCATTCCTTCCCTCTATCAAAGTCCCTCTTTGAATTGAAGACGATGTTCTCTGTCTTGTTTCTTTTTACTCTCTTCGTCCTCTTGATCAAAGGATTAAGAAAGAATACCCTGTATTCGTTTTGCGGGTTCTGGTTTTTCATCACCCTGCTTCCCGTCTCCCATATTTTTCCCCATCATGAATTATTGGCAGAGCATTATCTCTACCTCCCCTCCTTCGGATTTCTATTGGCCATAGGGCTCCTTTCTTCAGAGGTATTTAAACAAGCGCGATGGCGGCCCTTTGTTTACGGCTTCTTAACGGCCCTTTTTCTCTTCTATTCCTCCCTGACGATCCATCGTAACCTGGTCTGGAAGAACGGGTACACGCTCTGGATGGATGCTGCATCGAAATCACCGGATAGCCCCCGGGTGAAACTGAATCTGGGAAATGCCCTGATGCGCAAGGGAGAAGATGAGCGGGCCGTTGAGATCTTCAAGACGTTGATCCAGACGGATCAAAAAAATCATCAGGCCTATAATAATTTGGGCGTCATCTATTTAGAAAGAAAGGAGTTCGACCTGGCAATTGAAGCGTTTAACAAGGCCATTCTTATCCGGCCCCGCAATGCCGACACATACAACAACCTTGCCATGGCCCTCGCCATGAAAGGCGACCTCGATACAGCCATCAAGTCCGTCGAAGAAGCCATCCGGATCCGTCCTCGGTCAGACTTTTACTTTAACCTGGCAAAATTCTATGAGGACAAGGGCATGGCCAGGGAAGCGATCACGGCTTATGAAAAGGCAGTCCAATCCAGCCCCAAGTTCTTTGATGCCTATCACCACCTCGGAATCCTCTACAGCAGGTTAGAACTTCCCCGGGAAGCAATCGCCGTCCTCGAAAAGGCCTTAAAGATAAACCCTGATTCTGGAAAAACACATTTTATGCTCGGAGTGAATTTTCTAAAAACAAAGGATAAGGAGAACGCCGTCCGTCATCTTGAAAAGGCTCTTCAGTTGACGACGAATGAAAAAGACCGGAAAGCAATCGAATCTGTTTTGATGAGATTGCGATCTTAACCAAAATGACGAAGGAGAAAGAGCTCAATTGTTTTTGATGAAAAATTGATTGGCCACAGGCCAAAGGTGCCAGTGGTCTGGCCTTTGGGTTACCCTTTCTTCAATCAACGCCGCGCATTTCTTGACGCAGGCCTCCTCATCCAGGACCTGGATCGGTTTCTCAAAAACGATTCTTCGCCTCTTCCCCTCATCCAAAAAGAGAAAAAAGGGGAGCAGGGGGACATTCATCTCCCGGGCAATGGAGATGATCCCTCTTGGGAACCCTGTCTTCCGGCCTAAGAAAAACACCTCCGTACTTTCCCGGACTAAGAATGGAGGGACATCGAATAAGAGGATTACCCATTCCCTTTTCTTCAAGGTCCTGGCGACACCCTCTCCCCCTTCCTTTTTATAGAGGACCTTCCCGCCGGAAGCCCTTTCAACAGCCCAACCCCTCAATCGTAGATAGTAATACCGGGCCATGTGGCAGGCAAAGTCTTCCCTCTTCAGATCAGCAGAAAAAAAATGAGCCCGGACTCCCCGCTCCCTTAGAAATGGCAGGATCCAAAAACCTCCTCCAAAATGGGCAGAGAGAAGAATTCCTCCCCCCTTTTTTAAAGCTTCCTCTAAATTTTCCTCCCCCTCTATCTTAATTCCCCTTATAAACCTGCGTGAAAACCCGAACAGATAGATAAAAAGGTCCATTTCATCGCAAAAGATCACTTCAAAATATCGACGGGTCGCCAGATCCAGCCCCTCCTTTGAAGAAGGAGCCTCCTTGAGGAATTGGGCCATCCCTCTCCTGATAGATTCCCTCCTGGCTGGATGATACCGATACTCTAAACGGGATAGGGATCGGACCAGAAGGTATGGAAGAGGAGGAGGAAGCAAACTAAAGATCGGGAAGAGAAAAAAATACCTCAGTCCCGACCAGAGATTCTCAAACCACGAAGTCATCTTCTTCCATTTCGTTACGGGCTTGGATAAGAAATTTCACACGGGCCTTTTCTCTGTGATCTTCGATAATGAAGAAAAAATTAAAAAGGGCCGATCTTAGTTACCTCGTCGACCATCTTCCCCTGCTCCTCCTTGGGAAGAGGCTTCATCCACTTGACCATGAGGTACTGTGTTCTTGTCGGGAAATATCCAGCACGACTGGCGATCGTGGGATTGTTCGTATAGACAAAGAGAGCCTTCTTTTCTCCGATGTCTATCTCAACATTCCTCAAAAGCGTCTCACCCAACCTTTTATGGCGATACTCAATATCGACACAAAGTCCTCCTACCAAATTATAGTCATTACCTTTCGTCATGTGAATATAACCGATGGGCTTGAAAGTAGAGGGATCTGATTTGAAGAAAGCGACATAGTTTATGGGAAAGGTGGGAGGGAGTTGACCAAATGACCTATGGAATAAATCTTCGATAAAGAAAGAAGCATCGTCAAATTTTTCAATTTTGATATTTCTATTCTCTAACATTCATCTCCGCTTTCTAAATTCATTTTTGATAAGACCCAGGAATTATTCGGCTTCATACAATATTTCTCTTAATTCAGCAGCGGTCCTCCACCCTGCAGGTGGCGAAGCACTGCAAACAAATCGTGGGAGATTCCAACGAAAGGAGTCTTCTGTAAGATATCCGCCGGAAGCACCGAAGGCCGCCAAAATCCGATGGTGATCCAGGAATTGAGGAAAATATTTTCCCCTGATATAAGTACTTGACGAACCATAGGGATAGGCGAAAAGATCAGGCCAGGCTGGATGAATCTTCTCACCAATATACTCGCCTGCTTGTTTCACTTCGCACTGACACTCTTCGAAGGTATCCATGTTATCAAAAGATCCCTTTATATTATCTTTTTGGCATACCGTCCTTACGGCTGGATGATTATGATCCCAACTGTGGTTATAGATTTTAAAGATCCCTGAATGGTCTGCATCCTTCCACCAATGATCATTGAGAAGATCGTCCCCTTGGAAAGCCTCATGATTGATGAATTTTCGAGCTACTGGAGATCCGATCACAAAAGAGGAGGCGTGGATATAAGGCTGTTTATCTCCCGCTTCCGCCTTGAAACCCAAGAGGATTGTTTTAAAGCTCTCTGTCGGCCCATATTGTGGATGTTCATAATCAATCCAGTCCAAATCGCATCCATCATCGAAAGTGATGGCAACACATCTGGGAGAAGGTTCCTTCCGCCTTCCTAAGTACCATCCCACAGCCCAAGAAAGGGGAATAATCAAAAACCCCTCTGCATGGATCATCCTTAAATCATCATGCAATGCGATGTGGTCATTTGTTTCGTAGGAATTCCCTAAAACTTTATGCGAGTGATAAGTGAATATGGGAATCTTAGTCATGCTCATGAACCAAATTTTCCAAACGATTTGGTCTTTTTCCTAACACCTATGCTTTAGAATGTCAACATTCTAAAGGGCTTAGAGAGAAACCCTTGACACACACGTAATCCACTGATTATATAAATTGTCTGACAAAAGGTCCCCCTCACCCTCCCCTCTCCCCAACGGGGGAGAGGGGAGGGTGAGGGGCATCCCGCTCGCTGTAATGAGATCTAATGCGTCTGCATTAGTAGCTGCCAACCCTCAGCTCCTCCATCTGGAGCTGACCATTGAGAAACTGAAGAATTCAGAAGTCATTAGCAAAACTAAAAGAAGGATATGAAAATCAAAGGAGTTTTATGGTTGGTTTTGGTAGGGGTTGGGCTGCAGACCCCTACCCTGGGCATGGCCGGGTCCTTTTCGACCTCTTTTGACATTTCTAACGTCGAATCGAATGGAATAATCATATTGAGCTGCCCTTCCCCGGGCTGGAAGCCGGGCCAAACTTGTTCTCAGATAACGGTGACGAAGTGGGATCTGGGTCAGAGATGGCCAGATAATGGTTTACAGCGCAAACTCAAGCTTGATTTATCAAATCACCAAAGCGGCGGGGTAAAAACCACAGATATACCGCTCACCGGACACGAAAAGGCTTCTGTCCAATTTTACGCTCCCCATGAGATCTCTGATCACATTGATCTCGGTATATTAGGAGACAATATACCGGCGGTGCAGGTAACTGGCTATTTTGCCATGGTCGGACGCAATCACAATAGACTGGGCCCGGGATACAGGCTTGCTATCGAAAAAGCCACTCCTGAGGCCAATTGGCTATTTCCTGGAACATATCCGAACGGGGGGCTTCCCTTCACGTTTAATCCCAACCGAATGTACAAACTGGTTATCGTGGCTTCGTTCGATGCCACAATCGTACGCTTGGAGGCCCTGGTAGAGGAGTGGGTTCCAGGAAAGGGTTGGAATAAAGTGGCCCGCCTTGAACACACGGATGATAACAGCGTTTGTGAAACCGATACCACGGGTAAAACAGAAGGATATTGCCCAATCGTTACCGGAAAAAACGCCTTTGCAGGAGCCATTTTTCAAAACCATCCCATTTATTTTGACCAGTTTTCTGTTGAATGGTAGGTAGAATCCTGGCGAGCCAAAACCCCGCATTTACTAAGGAGTCCATAATTGAGAAGACATACTCTCCGAAAAATCTCCCCTAACCCCTCTTTTTCAAAGAGGGGAATTTCTCCCTTTTGTAAAGGGAGAGAAGGAGGGATTTAGTTCCCAGTGTCTACACAATTATGGACTGATTACTAATCGTCTCCCAGTTCCTCCTTGTTCGTGTCCCAGGTGGTGATCGTATTCCAGAACGACGGCCCTTCATTGCCGACCGGGCCGACGTCGCAGCCGCGGCACACGGGCATCGCGTCCCGGTTCTCCTGCATTGCCTGTATCATCACCCGCCGGCCGGTGCCATTCAGGATCTCGCTGTATCTTTGAGTCTTCAGATTGCCGAACACGCCCGCCCGCGGGTGCATGCAGCACGGCACGACCGTACCGTCGGCGTCCACGTAGAGCAAGTTGATTTCGCCAAACCACGGGTGCGACGTGAACTCACTCGCATCGGCGAGGAACACACAAGTGCCGCGACGAACAGCCACTCCCCGCCCGGTCAGGTTTTCCTTCGACTCGGGGAGGAGCATCCAGCGCCGGAACTCCGGCATCCAGCCGCGCGGCCGGAGGAAGTCCTCCCAGCGCTGCGCATCGGCGCGCCTGCGGATCACCGTCCGCGTCCATAACTGCATTGCCGGCGCCCACCGGTCGCGCAGGTATCGCGCGTGTTCAAGGAACTCAATAAGCTTCTTCCACTTCGAGGGCGGGCGCAGCCGCTCATAGGACCCCGGTGTACCGTCGCCGTCGCAGCTCACGACCAGATTGTTGACAACCTCGAGCTTCACCATCGCCTCGAACTCGCCCCAGTCGACCCATTGCCCGTTCGTGCTGATCTCGACGACGGACGCCCTCCAACGCTGCTTCGGAATCTCTGCGACAATTGCCGCGAGCTGCCTGTGCAGCAGCGGTTCGCCGTAGTTGAAGAGCCGGAACGTGTGAATACGCTTGACATCGATGTTCGCCAGGCAGCGTGAGAAATCTTTTACAGAAACCCAATGGATCTTGGGCTCCAGGGTAGAGTTGGGGCAACCGATGCAGCGCAATTGGCAGCCGTGCACGATATCGAAGTGGACAGAGAAGAGGTGCTTTGGAGTTTGGGTCATTTTCTGGAACTATCCATCTGTTTCTGTGTGTCTATTTGCGAATGACAATCCGACTGTTCAAATCTACCCTACCTTCCCAGCGGGAATCCAACTTCTTAATCTGGAAGGATTTCAGATTCTCATGCCAGTCATAAAACCTTGAATCACGGGAATCGGTAATGGCTACGGTGAGATAATATTCCCCGTCCGGGACAGAAACTCTCTGGACAAATTCCGCCTCGATATCGGTATCCCTTTTAAATAAACCAAGGTTCATCTTTCTCCTGAGTGTATTGGTGGAATAAACGATCCCCACCTTACCGTTTTCGTGCTCCAGGATAGCAATCCCTATATTGGGGTTTTCTATGTCTTGATGAAACCGAATGTGGAGACAGATGGAGAACATCTCCCCTGAGGTGAGGGAATCCGCCTCCTTTCCTTGTTCCGACTTGATCAGCACTTCCGTGATCTCCGCTTCAAAGCTTCCACACCGTTGATAGCGGGGAAAATCCGGAGGAACCCCATCTTCCCTTCCCCCCTTTCCTCGTTTCTCTTCTCTCTTTTCGGGCGGTTCCTGCACGATCTCGGATGGCGTCTCAGCCGGATGGGCTCCCTCGCCTCTTACCTCTTCAACTTCATGATCCTTCTCAATGGCGGAGTGGCTTTGTTCGCCGTAGAGAACAACGTGGTAGGTTTCAATCGTCTTTTCCGGAATATCATCACAAACAATCCTTCCCTCATGGAGCAGAATCGCCCTTTCGAAAAACCTCTGGACCATTTCCAAACTATGGGAGACCAGAACGATTGTCTTTCCGGACGTCTTGAATCTCTCGAGCCGTTCGATACATTTCTTTTGAAAGGCCTCATCCCCAACAGCCAAAACCTCATCGATCAGTATGATATCTGGATCCACACACATGGCGACAGAAAACCCGAGCCGCATCAGCATCCCTGAGGAGTACGTTCGGATCGGGGAGTAGACGAAATCACCCATTTCTGAAAAGGAGACGATTTCATCAAATCTCTTTTTCATCTCCGTTGAATCAAAGCCGAGCATCGCTCCATTGAGATAGATATTTTCCTCCCCTGTCAGATCCGGGTGGAACCCGACCCCGAGTTCCAATAAGCTCGAAATCTTCCCCCGGGTGACAATCTTCCCTTCGTCCGGTATATAGATGCCGCCCAGTAGTTTCAACAACGTGCTTTTGCCAGAACCATTTTGTCCAATGAAGGCAACCGTTTCTCCCTCTTTGATTTCTACATGGATCCCCCGTAAGGCCCATATCTCCCGGAAGGACCGCTTCTTCCCTCTGAGGAAATTGATGGCGGTCTCTTTCAGATCCCGGCTTCTATCCTCCCAGATCCTGAATTTTTTGGAGACATTGATGAGCTCGATCACCTAAATCTCCTCCGCCAATCTCTTCCTTATTTTTAGGAAGGGAAGATACCCAAGGCTTAGAGAACCCATCGTCGCAAGGAGGAGAGCAATCCAATACTTTGGAATCGGTAATGCCCCATCCAGTAACACCTCCCGGTAAGCCGTCACGAAGAGGGTCATGGGATTCAGTTTATACAAGAAAAGAAATTTTTCAGGAATCAGGGAGGTCGGATAGGCAACGGGGGTCAGCCAGAACCAGGCCATCAAGATGACATCCAGGATATATCGAAGATCCCTGAAAGAGACATGGATGGAGCTGAGAAAAAGGCTCATGCCAAAGACAAAAATAGTCTGAAGGAGGATGATCACCGGGAGAGAGAGATAGGACCATTGGGGCAGGTATCCATAGATAAGGAGAAGTGGAAAGACAAAGAGGAAGGTAATGAGAAAATGCAAGAGGCAGGAGAGGACGACCGAAAGGGGTAAGATCTCTCTGGGAAAATAGACGGCCTTGATGAGGTAACCACTGTCTGAAAGGGAGGAAAGAGAGATCATCAGGCCGGACGAAAAGTAGCTCCATGGCAGGTATCCGCACATAAAAAACATGGGAAAGTCTTTCACCCGAATCCTCATGATGTAATCAAAGGCGAGGGTGTAGACGAGGATCAGGAGAAGGGGATTAAACAGGGACCATAGGATTCCAAGGTAAGATCGTTTATACCGGGTCTTGAAATCCCTTGAAACTAAGTTCTTTACAAGGTCTTTATAGGAAAGGATTTGGGTCAAACCCGTCATCGCAACTTCAACCTTTTATTTGTTTATTTCAACCAATTTTAACCGTAAGTTCGACGGTTTTACAAGGAGAAAGAAATAGCAACAAAAAAGGGAGCCCTTAAAAGCGCTCCCTTTTCCTCGGATTTAAATAGGGTCATGGGTTAATTATTACACTCAATGCAGGTGACCAATCGGATATGGCCTCGGGATCGGTCTTGCATCGTGCTCTGGCTCTTACAGAATAGGTGCCACTCACGGAAAATTGATGAGACACACTGGCTTTACCATCCGCATCAGGTGTAATCCATGAAGAGAGGATTCCACCCCCCCAATCAAATTGGTATTCAACGGGGTGTCCGGCACTTGATGTGGATCCTTCAGTAGCAAAAGTATAGGCTTCGGTCGTTGTTCCGCCACCCCCAGGCACATCACTGGTTGGTTTGACCGGGGCTGAAACCGTCTCAATCTCAACCTCAAGCGGATCCGAAGGCTCGGATTCAATATAATTATGAGCGGGAATGGCACATCGAGCTTGAACTGTTACTGTAAATTTTCTCCCTGTACCCCCAGGATTCCAGCTGTGGCTTGCCGAGACTGTGTTTCCCTGTCCGGGCTTAATCCATCCCGATCTGGACCCGTCTCCCCAATCAAACTGGTATTCGACCGGGTCTCCGATGTTGGAGGTCGAGCCACCCGAGGTGTAAGTGTAAGAGGTGAATGGAATTCCGGTCTTGGGCCCGGATGGCGTGGTCGGTTTAGAAATCTTTTCGATATTGACGGTGAGCGCAGCAGACCATGCTGATTCAACGAAGTTGTGGGCCAGAATTGCACATCGAGCCTTCACCCGAACCAAGAAAGTTCCACCTTGAACCCAGGTCTTAGAGGCAGTTGGAGAGGATAGCCAGGGAGAAAGTGTTCCATCTCCCCAGTCGAACTGGTATTCAATGGGATCATTGAGATTAGAGGATGCTCCCCCGCTCATATAGGTATAGGATTGTCCCGGAATCCCCTTGTCCGGACCGATGGGAGTGATAGGCGTTGAAATCAATTCAATGGTGACGACAAGCTCAGGGGTAAAATCGGACATAACAGAAGGGTCGGTTGCGCAACGAGCCCGTGCCTTGACACTGTATGACCCTCCCTTGACCCATGATTTTGCGGCTGTGGTCACTCCGACCGGCAACCAGCTTGAATCTGTGCCGTCACCCCAGTCAAACAAGTATTGGACCGGATGGCCAAAATTGGAGACAGCGCCTCCGGTCGTATAAGTATAAGTGATATTCGGTAGTCCGGTAACGGGACCGTTGAGGATCGAAGGCGGAGAGACAGATTCAATCATTACAATAAGCTCCTTCGACCATTTTGAGACCTTATCCTGATGAAGGGCGCACCTTGCCCTTGATCGAAGACCATAGGTTCCTCCCACGGTCCATGTCTTTTTGGCGTTCGTGACTCCCACATCGAGCCACCCCGAGGTCGTCTCATCGCCCCAGTCGATCTCATACTGAATCGGATGGCCGACGCTGGAGGAGGCTCCACCTGTCGTAAAAATATATTCCTTGTTGACCTGGCCAAAGCTGGGACCGCTGACGAATGTTGGAAACAGGATCGATTCAATACCGGATGCCTCCCAGACCGCGCTGAATTCAGCCGGGGTTATGCTGGTATGGAGAATATCGGGGTTCCGGTATTCGCGAAGAATGAGGCCCAGAGCAGGCAAACCCCGGTAGGCTGTGAACATCTCTTTGAAATATTCATAATCCTGGATTAATATGCGCTGAGCCGCATTATTTGAAGTCAATTTGACCTCGCCAGAATCGTAGGAGTAAGTGGGTAGGGAAAGATTATCAATCCCGGTGGGAGGACTGCCTGAACCTTGGTAAAGCCCGATCACATTGACTGAAAAAGGCAGAGTAATCTCAGAATCCGCAGGCAGGGGGGCACCCTGGCTCGAAAGAGAGGACTTCAAGGTCTCTCCCTGTTTTTCAACCATGGCCTCAAAGGGGTTGTTGATCTCTTTGAGTCGTCTCCCGCCTGAATAGTGAAAATTTCTGGTTGGAAGGGTCACGATGAGGCTGGTCTTTCCTTCATCGGAGGGCGCCACAGAGAAAGGTCCGAAAACCTCATACTTTGAGAGCTGGAATTCTAACTGATCGAGCGTATCCTCACCCGTATCAAGGCGTGGATAGGGACTCCCGACCTTTCGAAATAAGGATCCTTGCCTCCGGCTAAAGTTTCCAACGGCCACTGCATCATAGGTCATGGTTGCTCCATCCTCAACCCGGACTATTGAGAGGGTCCCTCTTAGCGTATTGGGACAATCTCGCTCGATGTTGGCCAGTCTCCCTGTCTTCCCACCCTGATCATCAGGGGAGGTCTTCTCTTCACCGATCACCTCAATGAATCCATATAGCGTAGATTCCCCGAGTCCCTTTCGAATGTTCTTCATCGAAAAAGAAACCCCGCCTACCAGAGCATTGGCGAAATAGAAGGTCTTCGAGTCATATCGCCAGATCACGTTTCCCGAACTGGTAATGAGCGCATTTGTCCCGTCCTCACTCATCTCAACACCCGCATTCCAGACACCTTTTGATGGAATCCAGATATCCTTCGAAAAGACCTCTCTTCCCCGGGCCCAGTCCCTGAACCGGAGTTTTGCCGTAATCCCATACTCGCCAAAGTTCTCAATATTGATCTGGCTTGTCTGCCTCTTTCCGCCTACCATTCTCGCATCATAATAGGGAAAAATAAGGCAATCCCCTTCTCCCTCTTCGTTCCAGATCGTTCCTGCGTTGAGATGAATTCGGCTCTCATAGGCAATATCATTCAGGTCTTCTGCGAAAAGGACGGGAGGTAAAAAAAGGGTTAAAAAAATGGAGGAAAAAATTAAGAATCGAATCCTTTTCATTCTTTCATCTCCTTCAATTAATCAAAGAAGCTTTTTAGATGCAAGGCATGGAATATCTGTGGATAATCAAGCACAATCCATGCCAGATACTTCCAAAACTTTGCCCGTTTCACATTTTTTATATAATTCGTCAATAAGTTTTTGAATTGAAACGCCTTTTACCGGTTTCAGGAAGTAATGTTCCCTCCAATGTGCATATCCGATTTCACTAAGATAGGAGATAAAAAACTGGTAAAAAATCGACCTTTTTAGGAGGAATGGACAAATTTAGGTCCATTAGAACGAGAGGCAGAAAATGAAGAACAAAGGGGGAAACTCTAATCTCCTCCCTTTATTAAAGGGAGGTTAGGAGGGATTTTCAATTGGCTAAACAATTACTTTTCTCAGAAACCTAACCGGATTTAAGGAGTGTCTCTCCAGAAAAGATTCTTGTTTTCCTTTGATCCCGAACCCATAAATTCCCTCTGGAAATTGAGGATCACCGTCAAATTCGACCTCACAGATGGGGAATCTCTTCAAAAGCAATTCAAACGCCTTGGGTGTAAACCTCCAGTAGTCGCTCGGGTAATCATGGATCGGAAATTTCATCACCGAAGACATAATCACCATTCCACCGGGCTTCAAAACGCGATAGATCTCGTTCATTGCCTGATGGACGTTTTCTACATGTTCAAGGGTGTCAAATATCAAAACCGTTCCAATGCGGTTGCTCTTGATTTTTAAACAATGGATATCCTCAACCTGATCTACGCCGAGACCGGGCCTCATGTCGCATCCGATATAGACTTTGCCTGGGAAAAAAGGCCTTAAATCAGCAAACTGTTCCTGGCCCTCGACCCGATAGGATCCGATTTCGTAAACCGGTTCTTTGATGGAGTAGCGGCTAAGAATTCTTCCAAGATAATCCTTAACAGATTGTCGCATTCCTTCCGTCTCATTGTATCCGGTCGGGATAGACCTCTATTTTAGCAGTCTTTTTTATTTCCTCAATTTTATTTTCGATGATCTCATGGGTCTTTCTGGAAGTCTCGATCTGCTTGATTTTTCCCTTGATGGTATCTTCCAATCTTTTTATCTCTTCAGGAGACCTCTCTTTCCTATCTACCAGATAAAGAAGGTAATATCCATTATCCGTTTTAATCGGTTTGCTAAATTCTTCTTTTTTCAGGTTGAAGGCTGCTTCTTCCAGGGCTTGGGAAAGCTGACCTTTCGACAAGGGCCTCATCGTCCCCCCATGGATTTTTGATTGGGCAATCGACTTTTCCGTTGCAATCTTCGAAAAATCTCCCCCTTTTTTCAACTCCTCGTAGATTGTCTCTGCTTCCTTTTCAGATTTGACTAAGATTTCTTTCAATTGGAGGGTTTCTTTGGGAACCAGGTTGGGATGCTCCTTCAGTTTCTCATCCACCTCTTCGTCTGTGACCTTCACAAGGGGCTGGATCTTTGTGTTGACATACTCCTGGATGAGGAGATCACTCCGATAAATCAAGAGCTTTGATTTGAGTTCAGGCTTCTGGTCCATTTTTTCCTTTTCGGCCTCCATAGTGATCAGCAGTCCTTTGATCAAACTATCGAGCAATCTTTTTTTCTCCTCAGGGGAATAAGGTTTTTCCTTTCTCAATTGAGCGTACCTTTCTAAATAATTGTCCAGATCCCTCTGAGTAATCGCCATTTCTCCAATCTTGGCTATCACCGTCTCCGGCTCTGCAAAAAGCTCTGTTCTCAACGAGAGCGATAATCCGATAAGAATGAGGATTGGGACTATCCTTAGAATACCTCTTGTCATCTCTTTCTCCTTTCTATGAACGATCAAATATTGACGTAATATAATAGTTCCAATAATGGTTTGTCAATGATCCTTGAATGAAACAAGGGGGAATGTTATATTGGCATAGGATTTTAAAAACAAAGGAATTCTTCTTTGTCTAAGAGAAAGAAACGGGCATCGTCCTCACCCTCTCCCATCCCTCAAAACATTCCTGCTCAACCTTTCCCCACCCGTACGGGACACCTCTTAGCCATCGGCCTGATGGTGGCCGTCACCCTGGTCGCCTATGCCAATACTTTCCAGGTCCCCTTCCAGTTTGATGACGTTCCAAATATTTCTGGAAATGACAGCATTCAGTTTAAGGACTTTTCCTTCGAAGAATTGAAGGAGTTGATCAGACAGAACTACAGAGACTCGATTCGGTTTTTTGCCTATACGACCTTTGCCCTCAACTACTATTTTGGTAAACTTCAGGTCTTTGGTTATCACCTGGTCAACCTCCTCATCCATCTCAGTTCCGGCATTATCCTCTATTGGTTCCTCCTGCTCACCTTCACCCTCCCTTCCCTCAAGGAACGCTATGGCTCCAAGGCCTTTTCCCTCGCCCTCTTCTCCGCTCTCCTCTTCCTCAGCCATCCCATCCAGACCCAGTCAGTCACCTACATCGTCCAGCGCATGGCCTCCATGGGAGGTATGTTCTATCTCCTTACTATGGCCCTCTACGTCAGGGGAAGGCTCTCATCAGGGAGCAAACGGTATCTCTGCTGGTCAGGGATGGCATCGAGCTATCTCCTGGGCCTCTTCACCAAGGAGAATGTAGCGATCCTCCCTTTCTTTATTGCACTTTACGAGTTCTATTTCTTTCAGAACGGTCCATTGAGCCCAAAGCGGAAAAAGGCGCTGACCTATGTCTTTGGGGCGGTTTTACTGATTGGTCTGCTGGGACTTCTCGTTTGGGGAAAACGCTATTACGATGTGATCCTCGAAGGTTACAAAACCAGGGACTTTACTTTAACCGAGCGGGTCTTGACCCAGTTTCGGGTGGTTCTTTATTATGTCACGCTCCTTCTTTATCCTGCGCCTTCGCGGCTCAATCTCGACTATGATTTCCTTACCTCCAGAGGCCTTTTCGATCCTCCGACGACACTGGTGTCGATTTTGATTGTTGTAGGTTTGATCGGGTACAGCATCAGGGTAGCCCGGAGGAACCCGCTGCTTTCCTATTTCGTTATCTGGTATTTTGGGAACCTGGCGATTGAGTCATCGATCTTTCCCCTGGAGATGGTCTATGAGCACCGGCTTTACCTGCCAATGGTGGGGCCGGTGGTTCTATTTGTGGTTGGGGTCGAGAGGGGATGGGAAGCAATAAAGGCAAGGTTGAGACTGAGGCTGAAGTCGAGAGAAGTTAGGACACGGACACGCGACACGGACACGAAAAGAGGGTGGAAGAATTATCCTCTCTGGGTTTGGGGTTTATTTTTGGTAATAACGGTCCTTCTGGTTTGGGGGAGTTATGAACGGAATCTCGTCTGGAGGGATAAAATCTCCCTCTGGCAGGATGCCGTGAAAAAATCGCCCCAAAAAAGCAGGCCGCACTATAACCTCGGCCTGGCATACCATGAAAAAAAGGAGTATCAGGAGGCTATCGAATCCTACAACCGATCGATTCTTCTCAAACCGGATGACCCGGACGCATACAATAACCTGGGTCTGACTTATAAAGCGATGGGGGCTTACCCCAAAGCCATCGAGGCTTTTCAGGCAGCCCTCCGCATGAAACCCGATTTTCCTCTGGCACTCAACAATATCGGCCTCACCTACTCTGAAACAAACCGGTACCAGGAAGCCATCGATGCCTTAAAAAAGGCCATCCGATTCAAGCCCAACGATCCCGAGATCTATAATAACCTGGGCGTCACATACCGGAAGATGGGACGGCTTCAAGATGCCATCGAGGCCTATCAACAGGCGTTACGGATAAAACCGCACCCTCATGCCTTCAATAATCTCGGGTTGGCCTACTTTAACCAGGGCGAATTTCAGAAGGCGATTGGAGCCTTCCAGCAGGCGGTTCTTTTGAAACCGAATGATGGTGAGTTTTATTATAACCTGGGCGGCGCCTATACCCGGGTGGGGAACCATCCTGCGGCACTAAAGGCTTATCAGGACGCTATCCGGGTCAAGCCAGGGCATATCAAGGCCCATTTCAATCTGGGCCTGACCTACCTCGTTCTCAAGAGAAGAGACCTTGCCCTTGAACAGCAAAGGATCTTGAGCAACCTTGATCAAGACCGGGCTGAAAAATTGTCTGTCCTCATCAACCGCTGAGAAGGGGGAAATTCCTCCCTTTTGTAAGGGGAGGGGATGAGGAGATGATCCAAAAAAAGAGCCCACCCCCGATCGGGAAGGTGGGCTCATTCTTCGTCAAAAAGAAAATTACTATGGGACCTGAACCCATATTTTGGGGTTAACCGAAGGTTTTGTCGGCGCATATACTGCAAGCAAATACCTGTGTACATTAAGGTCAGAATCTCTTACGGTCCAGGTGAGACCATTATGCTGAGTGAAAGGTACATCTTCATAGACAAAGCTTCCGGTGGCTCTAACTATTTTGCATCTGTAAAAATTATAATTGTAATAGTTATAACCATTAACGTTCACGGTGAACAGCGAGACTGACTGACCGGTATAGGCCGAGTCGAACTCAAAATAGATTGTTTGACCAGCAAAGATTGAGAAATCTCCATTGGTGTTCAAGCTATATCCTGGAGTTGGAGTGGCGGTTGTGTATAGATTGAGCTTGATGGGGTTTGTTTTTGTCCCGGTTCCTCCGCCAGTACCTGAAGAAATGGTAATCTGTGTTGGATAGGACACGGAAGACGTCACGCCATCCGTTTGGCATTTGGCCTGGACTGTGACACTATAAGTGTTCGCTGTATTGTACGTGTATGTTAGTGTTGCAGACCCCCAACTCGATGTCGACCCGTCGCCCCAGGTGAACCGGTATTGGAGAGGATGACCCACACTTGATGTGGCGGAGGCGGTAAAGCTTACAGGCTGGCCTGTTGTGCCACTTGTCGGAGCAGTTGTAAAAATTGGGGTGGTTATAGTTTCTAAGGGAGCATTTGAAATAGTGATAGATTTTGTGTCAGACCAACCAGATTCGACCAGATCCTGCGTGCATCTCGCCTGAGCTTTGACATTGTAACCGTTGAGATTCTCTGAATTGTAAACGTGTGTCTGCGGGGCCGATCCCCAGGTCAGTGTGGAACTATCGCCCCAATCAAACTGGTATTCGAGGGGATGCCCGAGACTTGAGGTACTTGAGGCACTGAAAGAGACAGATTGGCCTACATAACCTGTTGACGGACCGCTGATCATAGGAGTTGTCACTGTTTCTGGAGGGTTAATTTTAATCATCACAACCAATTGCGATGTATGAACACCATCCGTGGCTTCAAAAACGGCCAGGTAAGAACCAACTGGAACAGGAGGATTCCCTGTTGTATTCCAGGCAAATAACCAGGCAGATAATGTTTGATCAAAATTAAATTTAGCTACTCCCGGGTCGGGGTTAACAACCATTGAAAAGGTAGTCCCGGGGGTAGCAGAAGTGACCCTAAATCCGAAGATTGCACCCTGAGTCGCGGTTACATATGCTGGTTTTGTAATAACACAATTTGCATCACCACCAGGCCATTCCTCAACCGATATGTCCGGGAGAAGGGATTGAAAGTTGAAGGGATCAGAGAGATAGATGACCAGTGTGCCATCCGTGCCCATGGCATAACTTTTTATGCTTGGCGCTCCAATTCTGTCTCCAGTCGAGCTCTCCAGTATCAGTTTGGTTTGGGCTCCGGCATAGATTGGCAATAGCAGTAAGAAAGCCATTCCGAAAATTAACCCGAATTTGAAATGTTGCTTCATGACTACCTCCTCAGTTGATCTTGATCATCACAACTAATTGTGATTTATGAGTACCATCCGTGGCTTCAAAAACGGCCAGGTAAGAACCAACTGGAACAGGCGGGTCCCCTGCTGTATTCCAGACAAATAACCAGGCAGACATTTCTTGAGAAAACTTAAATTTGGTTACTCCCGGGTCGGGGTCCACAACCATTGAAAAGGTGGTCCCGGGAGAAGCAGAAGTGACCCTGAATCCAAACAGTGCACCCTGAGTTGCGGTTACACTTGCTGGTTTTGTAACGACACAGTTCCCACCACCAGGCCATTCGTCAACCGATATGTCCGGGAGAAGAGATTGAAAGTTGAAGGGATCAGAGAGATAGATGACCAGTGTACCATCAGTGCTCATGGCATAACTTTTTATGCTTGGCGCTCCAATTCTGTCTCCACTCGAACTCTCCAGTATCAATTTGGTTTGCCCCTGAGAAAAGACTGGCAATAAGATTAATACGGCCACTCCCAAAATTAACCCAAATCTGAAATGTCGCTTCATGGCTGCCTCGTCAAATGGTTTTTGTTTGGCCAAGTTTACACGCTATTTTGGCTCTTATATATTATAAGCACGTTTCGTGCCATTTCTGCCCAGTTGGTATTATATTCTAACCCTTAATTGAAGCTTGTCAATAAATTTCTGATATGATTAGAAATTTTTAATCAAAGATGGATTTCAGGTTTATCAAACGTCATCCTACCTAATGATAATAGTCTTAAGTGATATGACCTTTTTTTACATTTTCTGACAAAACATGGCCAGACCATATTCCACATAAAACCAAAAAAAAAGGCGGGCAGCTTCGCCCGCCTCAGTTTTCATCAGGTTACAATTCAGAATCAATCTTCCCACCAGCTCACTTCGTAGAAGGCTGGGGAAGACGTACCGTAATAGCCTGCTCCTACGGTAAGGTTTACAAACTCCTGCCATCCCAGTGCAACGACTGGCAATCCGTCATACCGGTAAAACCCTCTCCCCAGATGACCGAAGAGGCCATTATAATTATCATAATCATCGTACCACGCATAGTGCTGAAGATCAGAGGCGATGTCAGAAGCGAAGAGATCAAACCATACCCAGCCACTGTCGAATCCGCCTGTGGTAAAAGCAAGGTTGTCTCTCTGTCCGATTGCCGGGAGAGTAGGACCTGCGGCTTGATACAGACCGACAACGTTGACCTCCCAGGGAAGAGCAATTTGTGGGGTGATACGGGGAGACCACCATCCCTCTTCAGGCTGGAATGGATTCTCGTTCCGGTCATAGATGTGAACGTGGACGATCTCACCAGAGTTAGCCGTATCGCCTGAGAATGGGTATAAGTCATTCCACAAATAGTTGGGTCTGCCAGTGAAATGGAAATGTTTCGTCGGGAATGTCATGATCATGCTGAATTTGGCAGCGATAGAGGTTTCAATACTGTACCCTTGATAGACTCTCGCCTTTGAAAGCTCAAACTCAAGCTGGCCGAGTCCATCTTCACAAGCGAGTAGATCCGGGAAAACATCCCCTGGACCCCTGAACAAGCTGCCCAGGCCTCTGGAGAAGTTGGCGATAGCTGTAGCATTGTATCCCTGGGCTTGGCCGTCGTCAATTCTGACGACAAAGGCATAACCGGAGAGGGTATTCGGGCAATCCTGGAGAAGTCTTGTCACCTTACCACCGGATGCCTTATCAGCGGTCAATTCCTCGCCAATCACCTCAAAATAACCCATGTTGGTCAAGTCGGCAGCAGTAAATCCCGATGGCGGCGCTTTTGTATTCATCGCTCCACCAGGAGCAAAGGTAGTGAAGAAATCAAATCCGCCTGCAAGGGGCGTCTGGACCGTAAAGGTTGTGCCGGTAAAGCTTGTAATGACATTGTCCGGACTGGTGAGCGTAGTCAGACCGTTTAAGGGATTCCGGGTAAGCACTCCTACCCAGACATCGTTTTTCGAAAGCCAGATGTCTGCGTCAAAGACCTCTTCGCTTTTGTCCCATTCCCTGAAACGGAGCTTTGCGGCCACACCGCCTGCCGGTGTGTTTGTCATGGCCTCATTGATAATGGCAAAATAGGTGGTCTGGGTCTTCGCATTCACCACCCTTACATCATAGTAGGGGAAAATAAGGGCATCACCTTTGCCCTCGGGGTTAACAATGGTTCCAGCAAACTGTCCCCCTACTAAGAAATCGTTGGCAATCTGCCCAAAGGGACGGCCCTGAGCCATTGCTGTTGAGGCCATAGAGGCCCCCAATACAAGAACTACCAGAATCATCAATTTTTTACTCATCTCTTTACCTCCTTTTTTTGAAATAAAACCTTTCACCTAATCATTCAGCAAAACTATCTCTTACAATCGTCTGCCCAACCACCTCCTTTCTATCCAAAAATGCAAACTACATTTAACACCAAACCCATTTAAATGTCAATTAAAAAATTCCACCCCCTTTCCTTCTTTAACGAATTGGTCATGGCCGCTTGGCTTCTCGCGAATCCCGCCATTAGCGGAATCGGTAATCCCCCCTCGTCCCCCTTTAGAAAAGGAGAGGCGGGGGGATTTGAAAGCTATTCTCTGAGTATAGTACTGAGTATAGTAAAACGCATCTAAAATCCTTTAAAATCTGCTGTTGCCCCCTTAGTAAAAACTATAACGATCCTCAGTTTAAATTTCCAGGGGGGTTTACTTGCCTGTGCTCTGTAGGCCCTTGGTACTGGAAATCCACACTGCTTGTAAAAACCGGTGCTATCCGTAACCACGGATGGCCGGGCAGTGAGATTTGTCCCTGTTGTAAAAGCCACGGTAACCCCGCTGATGGCAACAGAATCCGATAATCTCACAATGTGTCCCGAGATACACGCAGAAGTTATCTTCACCACGCCGCTTTCAAAAACGGCTCCTCCGGCCTGGACCTTCACATAGTACTGGGTCATTGCGGCTGCGAAAAGAGGCACGTTGACCGATTCGATGTCAAAGGCATAACCGGGTTTCTGGATCTCAGCCTTGAGCGAGGCTCCCTCAGCATTGACAATCAGATATTCCCCCTGTCCAAGGTCGAAGACCTTGCCGGAAGACACGCTGAACTGGACCCCTTCGATCCCCTCTCCCGTCAGCTCGTCATTGATTTCGATATAAACCTGGCCTTTCGCTTCAAAAGACTCTCCCAGATTCTTATAAAGGCTTTTTACATTGGCCTCAGAGCCTATCCAAAAGATAGCACCCTTTTCAACATCTCCTCCGGAGTAGCTTCGCACGTCGTACTGGGAAACGTAGCCGGTTTTAGTCAATTTCACAATAACCTCTTTTCCAAGGGGGACGTTGCTTAAGACACAACCGCCATCGTCACCGGTCACGCTGGAAGAGAGCTTGGCCTTGAAGCCATACCCGCCCAAAACCTCTACTTCCACTCCGGATACAGCGACCGGAGCATTGTTCGCCCCGTTTTCATAGACCTTTGCCGGGATGTTGGCTGCCCAGGCAGTCAGTGGCAAAATCATCAAAGAAATGATCAATCCCATTAAAATCGTTCGTTTCACCATAATCCTTTCTCCTTTCTTTGCGCTTTATCACTCTAATGATAATATCCGCAGATATACAATACTGGTTTATATAAAATTGTAAAAAATGAATCCGTTCGCACCCCCTTTCTGTTATAACTGAAATCATTCTGGGATGTGATACCACACCCCATTTACCCTTGTCCATTTTTCTTCTACTACTTTTTTCAAATCCTTTCTACTGATATGTTGCAATAGCATTTTGTAAGTAATATCGACGGAAACTTTCCCTCTATCCCCATTGATTTCAATCGGTGATACCTTTGCTTCCAAATATTTAACCAGTTTAAACCGGTTGATATATTGAATCAAAGAAACCTTTTCGCGAAATTCAGGAGCCTCGCATTGATAAGCCTTCTCGATATCTCCTTTAATTTGATATTGCCAGTAATCCTCAGCCCTTTTTTGGAGGATTCCCTTCTCATCTTCTTCCTTTTTTATGGGGGGTTGGGTAGCACAGGAGGTTAAAAGGCCTAAAATCAGGAAAAGGCCCATAACCTCTATTAACATCGTGTTCCGATTCCAAATTGTTTTCACCCCTGCATTAACCTCTGTTTTATAATTAAATTGATATCATTTGTCAAGAAAAAAAATCAGAAAGAAAAAACTTCCACTACGTCGTCTACTGGGTCGACTGATCAAATGAAGTATTTGAACTGAATGCTCCAGGGGACGACGGATCCGATTTAGAAAGAAATTGTCCGTAAATCTGCCAGGACCCTACAGGAGATTTGCCCTGCCATACGACGAGCGCCGTGTTATCGATGCCGGATAAGGCTGGGTATAACCGGTCGATGATCTCTTCCGTATTGGAAATTGGAACAGTTTCACTCACATGGAGGGATTTATCGGAGGTATTGACAGAAGCGCCTGAGATGTTCGAACCTCTTCCCCCTGGGACCTCCTCCCAGACCAGTAAATAATTTGATCCGTCCCGGAGAATAGCTGGAAAGACCTTACTTGCTCCATCCTTTTCAAGGACTAAGTCTGCAAGATCAATATTATCAACATTGGGGCCTACCCTTTTACCATTAAGGGTCCATTTGTCTGTTTCATCAGAGACCATCCATACGACCAGGTAGGTTATTCCGTTCCATGAAAGGACCGGCCTCCATCGGTCCTGTCCGTACTTATCGCTATAGGTAATGACCTTTCCAATAGGATCTCGTTTAGTCCCCAAGGGGGTCACTCTTGCACCAACGATGTCCCAGAATTTACTATTTCTCTTTTCCTGCCATACAACGAAATAGTCATATCTGCCAAATGCCACCGCAGGTGAAACCTGGTCCTTAAAGGATTGACTGACTTGAACGGGAGGCTCTGGGAAGGGTTCACCCTCTTTTGGAACCCTGGCAAAGTAAATGTTCCATGTCTTCGCATTGCGCTTTCCGGTCCATACGACCAGGTGGTTTTCTCCGTCAAATGAAACCATCGGCGTAACCTGATCATAATTCAATCTTCCAACGGAAATCGGAAAGCCCAAAAAGTCGCCTGGGTCGACTGCTGGATCGAGTACCTTCTCAGGCGTGACCCTTGCTCCGTAAATATCCCATCTTTTTCCACTTCGCCGGTCCTGCCAAACAACCAGAAAGTTTTCACCATTCCATGAGACAGCAGGATACAACTGATCATTTGGAGCAGTGCAGATAGGGAACTCTTCACTTCCATCTTTCTTTTTCAATATCTCTCCGTCTTTTGAAATCATCACCCCGTAAATATCGAACCCCTTGGGCGTATTCTTGCAAAAGACAACAAGATAACCCCCCTGAGACTGGTCGCTGGCAGCAATGGCAGCTGACACATCATCCTCAGGGCTGCTGGTAACCTGGAAATTCTTTCCTACAGAGACCCATGGCCATTCCTGTGCCTGCGCCCCCAGGAAACCTGGAAAAGCGAAAAAGAACCCTCCTAAAAACAGCGGAAAGAATCCCTTTAAACCTCTTCTCTTTGCAAAGTTAGAGCCCAGCAGCAATATCTTCATCTGGATCGTTAGGTAAAGAATCACATATCTAATTTTATTCAGGAGGTTCATTTTTGTACATTCAAACTTTTTTAACATTCCTTTTTCTTTCTTTGCCGCCTTCATTCTTGATGAAATCGTAAAAAGTGCCGGAACCGTCACTCCGGCGAAAGCCTGAGTCCAGAACCCATTGAAATAACAGGATTCCTGCTTTCGCAGGAATGACAAACTGGAGAAAATTTGACCTTTTACGAATCCATCATTCTTAAGTATTTAAAAGAAAAAATTCATATATCTGTTACGTTTCGAAACACAAAAACCAATAAATCTTAAAAAACTAATATTTTCAATCCATTACATATGTTTCAATTTGAAACATAAAATCTTCATATAAGTCCGTAAATAAAAAATCTTCTTAAATTCTGAACAGTTCCTTAGCGTTTCAATCCGTAACACCTAATCCCTTTCCTATTGCTTATAGGCGTAAAAATGACGCCTGTAAGTTGGGAAAAACAAAGCTGATTGTAATAGAAGCAAAAAAAGTACCAATTAAATGGAAAAAAAAGACTTTTTTGGGGGATCGATATTTTTCGGGAATGAACCTTAATGGCCTCGTAAAGACCCCGAGATCCGTCACTCTGGCCCCTTTCCACAACGGGGTAAACTCCAGCCGGAGTCCAGACGTTGTCCCTGCGAATGCAGGGAACCAGAACCAAATGAATCTGTCCTGCCTTTGGCGGGATTGCTTTCGCAGGAAAGAAAGGCTGGAGAAAAATTGACCTTTTAAGACTTTACCGACCTTATGAATCTGATTTTTTATATTCTGTGACGTCAACTTTATGCTTTTTTAGCAGCTCGTAAAACTTCTTCCGGTTATCCTTTAAGCCCACAAGCCGGGTTGCCCTGGCAACCTCACCATTGGCCAGCGAAAGAGCCATCGTGATACACTTCCATTCAGCCATATCATAATGGCGATCCAAATTACATTCATCAGAGGACAGGATTTGTCCTTCGCTCCACTGAAAGTCCTTTGCCGAAAGATATCGGCTTGTCGAGAAAATAACGGCGCTCTCAATGGCATTTTCCATTTCTCTCACATTCCCTGGCCATTTCCGGGTCAGAAGAAAATCGAGGGCATTCTTTTCAAACCCCACGATCACCTTTCGGTGTTTGCGACTATACTGTTCCAAAAAATAATCGGCCAGCAGCGGGATGTCTTCGGGTCTCTCCCGGAGGGGCGGAAGTTCAAACTGGACCACCGCTAACCGAAAATAGAGGTCTCGGAGATATTTTTGCTTCTCTACCAAGAATTCAAGGCTCTCATTCGTTGCTGCAATGATCCGGACATCGAGATGCATCAGCTTGTTATCCCCAACTCTTTTTGCCTCTCCTTCTGTCAAAAACCGCAGGAGCTTATTCTGAGATCCGATTTCCATTTTACCAATCTCGTCTAAAAAGACGGTTCCTCCATTGGCTTCCTCAAAAATGCCCATCTTATCTTTCAGCGCGCCGGTAAAGGAGCCTCTGACATGACCGAAGAGTTCGCTCTCGATGAGCTCTTTCGGGATCGCTGCGCAATTCACTGGGACGAAAGGAGCCTTTCTTCTCCGACTCATCAAGTAAATATACCTTGCCACCAGCTCCTTCCCCGTTCCGGTTTCTCCGGTGAGAAGAACGGCCACATCCGTTTCTGCAACCTTTTCTGACTTCTCCAAAATGGCTAACAGGGCTGGAGATCGGGTGATGATATTCCCATGGGAAACCTTTGGCTCCTGCGACTGAAGCCTTCTCAGCTCTCGAACCAGATCTATCTTTCCAAAGACCCGGTCCACCACGATGGAGAGGGTATCCCGGGTAATGGGCTTCTCAAGATAATCATAGGCTCCGTGCTTTAAAGCCTGGATCTTGGCATCGACCCCCTTCACAACGCTGATGACAATAACCTCGACCGAAGGATCGATCGCTCTGATTTTTGAGAACAGGTCCAGACCTGCCTCTTTTTCCCCGAATCGAAGATCGAGCAAGATAAGATCAGGCTTGATCTTTTGGTATTGGGCGAAACCTGAGACATCCTCCTCCGCGAAGAAAAGTTCGCAGCGTTTTCCGCTCAGGACCTCACTGTAAAGCAACCGGTTATATTCATCATCTTCAATGATGAGAACCTTGTAGTCCATAATCTAACCTTTATCAAAATAAACTACCAACTCCCACCCAACCCCCTTCTATCCCGCTGACACTGTCACTGACACCTTTTTATTGGATCGGCAATTTAATCGTAAACGTAGCGCCTTGGCCGGGCCTGTTCTCTGCGTAGATGAATCCTTGATGGGCTTTAATGACCCTCTGGGTCCGGAAGAGGCCAAACCCGGTTCCGTCCTTTTTCGTTGTATGAAAGAGGTCGTAGATACTCTCAACGGGAGTCTTGATTCCAGGGCCGTCGTCGGAAAAAGAGACGAGGATGGCACTCCCCTGTTCCTTTAACTCGATGGATAAACTCCCTTGACCTTCTCCAATGGCTTGATAGGCATTGACAATGATATTGGTGAAGACATCTTCCATCTGGGAAGGATCGACCCGGGTCTCTCTCACCGGAGAGTATTTCTTGAGGACCTGGACTCCTTTCGGCGGTGGATTCCTCTCCAACGAGAGATCCAGAAGATGGGAAATGCTGTAAGGCTCGAAACGGGGGATCCCGGGGTCAATATTTTTCGCCCTCAAGATATAATCTTTCGCCAAGTGGAGCTGGCGGTAAATCTTTTCAAAGTTCTCCTTTATATCCCGCTGAAGCTCAACATTCTTGATCCAGGTCTCCACCGGGTTTAAAAGGTTTCCGATCCGGTGAGCAATGCTGAAGGCCCCTTCCCCCACGGCAGATAGAAGTTTTGCTTCTGCGAGTTCTCTATGAGAATGAAGGAGGAGCTCCTGCTTATGCCTGAGATTTTCGAGCATTGATCCAAAGGCCTTGGAGAGATCCTCAATCTCATCGCCGGTCTGAATCGGTGTGATTTTATCCGCTTTATCCTCCTGAACATCTTTTGCATTTCGGGTCAGTTCAGCAATGGGTCTCAGGACAGACTTCCTAAGGTAGCCATAGAGGAAAAGGACAAGAAAGGCGCTAATGAGACCGATGGAAATGGTCTGGGCCCAAATCTGTTTTTTCAAATCTTCAATGGGTTTTAAAGAGAATCCCAATCGGAGAATATGGACATAGATATCTCCCCCCATCGAAATGGGAACAGCGATCTCGCGGATATGGGTCATTTTATTTGTATCCTGAAATTCCTGGAAAAAGATCTTTTCCGTTTCAAGGGCACCCACATGTTGAAGAAGGGTTACCGTCTGGGAATCTTTAAGGTTCGTTCCCAAAAGCCGATCGTCCGTATGGGCATAGGCATATCCCTTGTTATCCATGACGATCCCATAATAAATCTTGTGCTCTCCTCCCTCGCCTTTGAGATTATTGAGGACATCCATCATCCGGGAAAAATCGGCATCATAGGCCATATCGGAAAGATTGGTTGCTGTGATCTTGACCAGAGAGACTTGATCACTCTTTTTGCTTAAACTGAGCTGTTGAAATTGACGATTGATTAGATAAGCATTGATCATCGTGAAAGAGAGGACCAGAAGAATGATGACAAAAGTAATCTTAAAGACGACCGATTTTTTCAGAGGAAGAAAGGCCCGGATCATTTAATCCCCAAAGTCTCCATCCTGGTTATCAGGGCTTTCACAGGCTGGTAATCCTGATCAACCACCTTGACGAAACCGCTCATCTTTGAAGAAAGAAGAATCTGTTTCCCCTCTGGATCATCGGGCATTTCCATCATTGCCTTGATCAATTTTTCAACATCTTTCCTCGCTACACCTTTCCGGACAAAGAGGGGAGCCTCCATAAAGCCTTCAGTTGAATTCGCAAAGGGAAGTACCTCAGCTCTCTCCCGGATGGCATTGGGGGTCAGTTTTTCCTGGGTAATATATTCAAATTCATGGGCGATTGCAAGGTCCGCTTCTTTAATAAAGAGGGAGTAAATCGCTCCCCTTCTGGAGGCCGGAATAAAGAACCCTTCGTCCGGGTCCCTCCCTTTTAGGCTAATAAACTGACTGATATCCTTGACTCCATACCTTTCCGCTACCCAGACCTTAAAGACAAGCAACTCAAAACTCCACTGTTCATCTCCCACATAGGTGAGGCGCTTCCCGGTGAAGCCTTTGAAATCGCTGAGGCTGGGAGCCAGATCTTTCGTAGCGACGGCAAACCGTTTAAAGAGGCTTCGCCTATCCTCTCCAAGAGTGGGGGTCAGGATAGGCAAGATGGGAAACCTCTTGCTGAGGTCCGTGGAGACGATGAGCCCATAACCCCAAATGAAATCGACACCTCCCTTCTCAATCGCCTTGACCAGATCCGGGTATGTCAAGGCCTTGAGCCGAATCTTGATACCTGCCCTCTCCTCAATATATTTCCCGATAATTTCCTCAAATTTTTCTAAGGCCTTTGCCCTTCTCTCGTCATAAGACTTCGTCATGACCCCTGCCGTATAGGTGGGCGGGGATTGGGCAAAGGAGGGTAAGGGGTCATCTATCCGCAGAAGAAGGAGTGTCAATGAGAGAAAAAGCATCAGAAAAAAGGATGTCGTTTTCATTGGATCCCCGAAATGAATTCAATTTCAGCCTTTGTCATCTGAAATAGAAAAAGGCCCTGGAGATAATTCGCTTTCATTTCAAGCTCCGTCTTCTGGGCGAGGAGGAGTTCTTCGTATTCAGTGATCCCTGATGCATAACCGTCTGCAGCAAGCTGAGTCCGTTCCTTTGCTTCCCTGAGCGATGCCCGAAGGATCGCAGCCCTTTCCTTTAATTCCAGCAGCGTGGTGTGAAGATGATCGACTTGAGCCGAAAGGGCTGACTCCAGGAGCATCTTTTGACCCTTTACTTTCTGGAATTGTGCCTCTGCTTGACCCACCTTCGCCTTCGTCAGAAATCCATCGAAGAGGGGCATGGTCAGCCCAATCCCGGCATACCAGAGGTTACTGTTTCCAAATCGATCTTCGGGGCCGACATAGTTACCAAAGAGGCCCACCTTGGGGAAGTATTCTTTGCTCGCAGCCTTCCGTTTCGAATCCAGAAACATAACCCCCAGGTTGATGTTCTTAAGATCGATGTTTTTTTCCAGGGTGCTCCCCTTCAACTCCCCAAAATCCAAAACATTCATGGGAAATCCCTCGAGGGGAACCTCGGTCACTTTCAGAGAACTATCGGTATACAATCCCATCGCCATTTGCATAGCTAATTGGGCCAGTTTGGAGTTCTTCCCGGCTTCACTTAATCTCGCCTTCACTTCGGAATGAAAATTCCTTGCCTTCAGATAATCGAGACGGGTCGTTCCTTTCTCGTCTTTTTCCGGGACGGCCGTTTCATAGGCGATCTTCACCATCCTGGCTACCACATCCGTGCCGATCTCCGCCTCTTTGAGGAGCTGAAAGATCTCTTTGGCCAGAAGAAATTGGTAATAACTCTTTTTTACCTCGAAGGTTATCTCTGCCTTCTTCTTTTCCTTCTGGTTGACCGCAATCGATCGGCCGATGCGGGCCTGACTTATTCCCTCCTTGATCCGGCCAAAGGTGAAAACAGGCTGGGTCAGGTCAACCGTCCAAGCAAACCAGTCTTTCTTACCGGTTTCAAAGTGCTGGGGGAGCACATCCGGTATTGCATCCCTTATGATGGGGTCTTGTACCTGCCTTTTTAACTCCGTGAGATCAATATCGACATTAAATTCCAAGGGACGATTAAAGTAGGTGTATCCAAGCGCTAAATTGAGCCGAGGAAAATAGTAAGCGGTGGCTTCTTTGATCTGCTGTTCGGCCTGGACGATGTCGAGGGTTGAGAATTCAAGTTCTGGACGGTTCTTCAGGGCAATCTGGATGCATTCTTTAAGGCTTAATGCCTTCTCCTGAAGGACCTCTTCCGAGAAACCTGCCGCATTCCCCATGACCAATTCCAGGCAAAGGCAAACCATATAAAACAGGGAGGCTCTCTTCATGGCGATTTACTTTTTGCCCTTATTCTTACCCTTCTCCTCCAGTTCTTTCAGTTGTCTTCGAATCGTCTCCACCTTCTGTCTAAAATCCCGGGTGACGGCATCGGACTGAATCATGTCGCTGATGACATGAGGGGTTAACAACAGGAGGAATTCCGTCTTTTTGTTCCCGTAGTCACGATAACCGAAAAGGGGGCCTAAAAGAGGAATCTTGCTGAGCACAGGAACGCCCGATTTATTTGCAGTTTTCGAATCTTCGATCATCCCTCCGATCACGATGGTCTGGCCTTCCATGATAGAAAGCGTCGTCTTTGCCGTCTTCTTTGTAAATACAGGGACATTGTTGAGGCTTCCGAGCGAGGTCTTACTCACCGAGCTGTCCTCCAGTGAAATATCCATCGTGACCAGCCCTCCGTCGCTGATACGGGGAGTAACGGTCAGGATAATTCCGACATCCTTGTATTCGATCGTTCCCTCAACCACGCCGGTTGTTGTTCCAACGGCTGTCGTTGTATAGGTGTTTGTCAGGATGGGTTGGGACGTGCCGATCTGGATCTTAGCCTCTTTATTATTGGAGGCCAGGAGATGAGGGGAGGAAACGACCTTTAAACGATTATCAACGGCTGAGGCATGAACCGCGGCGGTTAGTTTGTCCGTGGCCTCGATGGCATAACGGATCCCGGTCGTAAAGTCAGCTGGGGTACCCGTTCCTCCCATCCCAATAGACCAGAGATATTCATGTCCGCCCGTCCTAAAACTGCCTATAAGTTTCGAAAATTCCAATCCATATTTGGTTGACTCATCGAGGGTGACCTCTGCCAGGAAGACCTCGATCAATACCTGCTTGGGATAGAGATCCAGTTTCTTAATCGTTTCGAGGACAAACTTGTATTCCCTTGGATAGGCGCGAATGATCAGGGCATTGGTGGTTTCGTCCACAACGATGTTGATCTCTCCCGTCGGAATTCCTCCTTCTTCTGCTGGAGGGAGCGTTCCTGGAGTGGGCGAAGGAGCAGTGGGTCTGACGCCTCTTTGGCCGGGAGGGGTCGTGGGAGTGGTTGTTGTAGGAGTGGGAGCCTTCACCTCCTTTTTTTCCTTGGGAGGCGTAAAGATCTGCTTCAGGACCTCCGCCAGGTCTTTTGCCTTCCCATTTTGGACATAATAGACGAATACCCCCAACTTGGCTTCATTCGTGGGCGTCTGATCCAGTTGTTTGAGCCATCCCTCCACCTTCTCAAAGATATCGGGGATGGAACTCACGACGAGCAGAGCGTTGATGCGTGTAACTGGCGTAAAAGTGATTCCCACTCCCCGACCCGACTTGGTTGAAATCTCAAAGGAAGCAAAGATACGCTCCATTTCCTTTGCAATATCATTGACGTCAGAGTTGAAGACTGGATAGATCCTGAGCCTCAGGTCGGTAAAGAGATCAATGTCAAAAAGAACAATGAGATCAAGAACCTTTCGAATATTGGAGGCGATATCGCCAATAAGGAGAATATTTTGAGCGGGATGCTCCACAATATCCGCCCCATCTGAGAGGAAAGGCTTGACCATCTTGGAAACTTCTGAAACCGGGATAAACTTCAAGGGGACGATCTGAATAAAATATTTTTCGTCCGAAAGTAATTTGCCTGAGTCCTCGATCTTGGAGAGAGGTGTATATAATTTTTTAGCATCTCCAAAAGGAACGATCTCATAAAGTTGACCCTTTTTGACAGCAGTGGCTCCATTGAGTTGAAGAATCGATTGAAAGACAGGGAAGACATCATCCGCCGTGATCTGCCCCGAGGTATGGATGTTGACGACTCCTCTGACCTTGGGATCAATAACGTAATTCAATTTCATGACCTCAGCCATGATTCGGATCACCTCGTAGAGATCCGCGTTGTCGAAGTTGAAGATGAACCCAGACCCTTTTGGAGATTCTGGAGGCTTAGGGGCGGGTGGAGGGCTGGGTGGCGAGGGTGCCACTGGTGAAGGAGTTGGAGGCGCTGAAGGAATCACCGGAGTTGGGGGAGCAGGCGCAGGAGATCCTGCCGAAGGTGGAGCCACAGGGGCCGTCGAAGGGGCTGGGGGGATCGGTGGAGCGGGAGGCTGAGTCGATGGAACTTGACTCTGTCCTTGTCCACGAGGGGGAGGTGTCCGAGGTTTTCTCACAGGGGGTGATGTGGGTGCGACGGGTGCAGGGGGTGGGGTCGTATCTGGATTTGTAAATCTTTGGGGTGGCCATGCGGGTCCCTGACTGGAAGGTTGGTCGGGAGCCTGGACAACACTAAATCTTATATCTTCGATCCAAGGGAGGTTCCCCTCCTTATTCAAGACTTGTTCGACAGGCTCTGCCTGAAGTGCCATCCCATTTCCAGAGCAGACAACCATGACTCCACCGAAAAGGAATAATAGGAAAACGATTCTCATCCGTAGTCTCTTCTTATCTCTCATTCCGACAAGGCTCCTTTCTTGTTAGGTCTAATCTGCACCCGAAGTTCTTGGATAAAATCGTCTCGTCCGAGG
>Ga0154838_1142_pt2 | contig 60994 bp, 62 predicted proteins | sample Rifle2008BG16ft_FD_116142 | JGI IMG/M metagenome (GOLD analysis project Ga0154838, IMG submission 116142) | Deltaproteobacteria bacterium RBG_16_48_10 | reverse complement strand
ATGCGCTACCTGTCCTCTGTAGTCCCGCAAGGCGGGACCAAGGATGGATACCATTCTCTAAGCAATGGGTCATGACGGAGTGTCACCCAAGAACCATGAAATTTCAGGGGGTTACGGACACGCGGCACGGACACGGTCACGTTATTTTCTGAGCAATGACCTTGGACCATCTGGAAATTGCTATAAAATTAGAATTTTGGTATAGTTAAGTCACTTCCGGGGGGTGATTGACACGTACGCGAAAGAATTCAAGCTGCGGTCGAGAACTGACTTCGTAAACATGACCATTGGGGGAAAGTGATCCCTCATTGTTTCATAAGGGTTTTGCGCCACATCGAAGAGATGGAGCATACAACAGGACCTCAATAATCTCAGAAACGGGTAGAGTTTTCGTCATATTCGGTTAGCACCCCAAAAACTTCCCTGCGAATTCTCTTTTCCGTGAGCTATCCCTTAAAAGAAGGGAGTTTGAATATGGGACACATGGATAATAAAAATATTTTTCGAAAGCTGGGTAGGAAAATTAATAATCTGCCTTTGAGAGCACCCTGGAATGAAACATTTTACGAGCTTTTAAGAAAGCTCTACTCCGAGAAGGAAGCTGATGTGTTGGTAAAAATGCCATATGGCCTTTCTGACCTTAATCGTGTTGCAAAGATGACAAAATACGAGAGCTCCGAACTGTCAAAAATCCTCGAGGGCCTGTGCTCGAAAGGTCTTGTCATGGACCTATGGGTTAACGATGCATATCACTACATGCCTTCGCCGATTATGATTGGTATTTTTGAGTTTAGCATGATGCGGACGGGGGAGAGCGTTGATTCCAAAGCACTGGCGCATCTATTTAACCAATATCTGAACGCTGATAATGGAGCACTCTATGCAATGAACGCCAAGAAAGGCAATAAGGTCTCCGTTATCCGGGCGCTGCCCCACTGGGATGCTATTGACCCATCGGATTATATGGAGGTTCTGGACTATGAAAAGGCTGCCGGCATTGTTGAATCCTCTGAGAAGTTTTCAATTGGGATATGTTCGTGCCGCCATGAAAAGTTTCACGTAGGTGAAAAAACGTGTGAAGTTCCTCTGGATAAATGTTCCACCTTCGGTCGTGCTGCAGATTATCTCATCAGAAACAAGCTGGCAAAAGAGGTTTCAAAATCCGAGATGCTGGAAAACCTGGCACAGTCCGTAGAGATGAAGCTCGTACTCTGTGCAGACAATGTAAAAAGAAACGTCACTTTTATCTGTCACTGCTGTAAGGACTGCTGCAATGCCCTCGCAGGGATTAGCAAATTTGGTTACCCGAATATGGTTGTGACTTCCAGCTTTATCGCTAAGAATCATCCTGACACTTGTGTCGGATGTGGGAAATGTGCAGAGGCCTGTCCAATCGATGCGATCAAGATGATTCCTATAGATAAACCCCAAACGAAGAAGAAAGAAGATCCCGTCATCGATGCCTCTATTTGCCTTGGATGCGGTGTTTGTGCACTGAGCTGCAATAAAGGTGCGGTCACTCTGGCAAGGCGAGAAAAGCGGGTCCTCCATCCAGAAACCACGTTTGAGCGGGTCATTCTACAAAGTCTGGAGAGAGGGACACTTCAGAATCAGATATTTGATAACCCTCAAAGTATCACTCAAAAATTCATGCGTGGATTCGTAGGAGGATTTTTAAGACTCCCCCCAGTGAAGGCGAGTCTTATGAGTGACATGCTGCGATCCTCGTTTCTCAACGCTATGACAAAAGGGGTTCAAAAACAAGGAAAGAGGTGGGTTGCTGAAATGTAAACCTTATTCGATGGTAGGAGAACGTGGTTCTGCTTTCTTTGCTATCCACATTTCAATCAGAAATCGTTATTCTTTATAGAACTTCCAAAGTGTAGAAAAGAAAGCGTGCGAGCTTCAATTGAAAGTTCAAAAAGATCCTGTGCCTTCTAACAGAGGGCTCTCATCTCCGTTGGAAATACCGATCCTCTTAGGACAGAGTTCGGTTCAACTTTGATCGTTGCGTCGCCACGGCGGATGAGTAAGCCGGCGACAAGGTCGAACTCACGGTCCCAATCAATGGATCAACGGCTTCCTGTTCCCTTCTGCTTGGTTCTCTCCATCCCAGCAAGCCCTTACATCGATACACCACTTTCCCCCACCCTTTGATTCTTCATTGCTGACAAGGTCATGAATTCATTGACACACAAGGTCTTTAATCTTATACTTCTCAGACTTTCTCCATCAAAAAACAATGTCTGATCAGAGGGGTGAGGAACAGATGCGCGTGAACAAGACCAAGACAAAGCTCGCCGGCAATCAGATTGTCGTCGGCGCCGTTATTCCAATTCCCTCGCCCGATCTCGTCGAGCTTTCCGCTACCGTCGGCTTTGACTTCGTGACCATCGACTCGGAGCACGAGCCGCTGGGCGAGCAGCAGATCGTGCACATGATTCGTGCGGCCGAGGCCTATGACATCACCCCTATCGTTCGGCTTCCGAAGGATCCGGATCGGATTCTGCACTTCCTGGATGCCGGGGTGCAGGGTATTCACGTGCCGCGCTGTAACTCGGCGGAGGACGTGCGCGCCCTGGTGGAGTCGACCCGCTTCTACCCCCAGGGTAAGCGCACCTTCTACGCGCTCGGTCGCTCGGCCAATTATGCGGTTGGTGTCGAGGACGAGGAATGGTCGCAATCCGCCAATCGGGAGCTGCTGGTGGTGGCTATGGTGGAGGAGGTCGAGGCTCTGAACAACCTGGAGGAAATCCTGGCCGTTCCGTATGTGGACGTTATTCACATCGGCCCCAAGGATCTGTGGCAGTCCATGGGCATGCCGGAGGCCACGGTCGTCGATGAGAAGGTGGCGTACATCACTAGGGCGGCGGTGGCCTCGGCGAAGCAGGTCAGCATCCAGATTCGTATCACCGACGATGCCCATGAGCGAATCGCTGGCCATCTGCGTCGGGGGGCGCGCATGTTCAGCGTGTCGCCCTTCGACTTCATCCGCCGGGGCGGCACCGACTTCACTAAGCAGGTCCGGGAGATGGCGGGGTCGATTTAGGTCCAGAGCTGGTTTAGGGCACGCGACGCAAGCGAGAACGGCGGCGCGGCCTGGCGGGGTTTGGAATGTCCTCCCCCTCGTAATACCCGTATGAAGCAGATTCCTCGTTATGAACTGGAGTCCTGATCACCCTACTATTTCATGTCTTTGATTGTAGTAATAATGATTTTAATACTACAGCGACAAATTTTTAAGGTGAAGCAATTGGTTGAAGAACAGGTGAAGCTGGATCGGGGAGACGATGGGGATGAACTGTGGAGAAGATCATCAGGGGGAGCAGAGAGGGAAAAGCAGATGGAGAGACCTCTCGAGAAAGCAGGGCGTATGGAGAGGTGGTTGCAGGAGAACGGTCCAAAGATGGGGAGACAGAGCAGAGAGATTAGGAGTAATGTGACGGACAATGAGTCCGCGATCATGGGTACCTCTCACAGGACCATTCAGGGGTATAACGGGCAGGCGCTTGTAGATTCCAGGGATCAGGTGATTATCCATGCAGAAGCGTTTGGAGAGTCGCAAGAATCTTCATCTGATTCCTGCCGTCCTGGATGGCGCGAAAGAGAACTACCCATTACGAAGGGCAGCACCTCAAGAAGGTTTACGAAGATACCCTTCAAGCCATTCCGTTCTATTGTCTCCTTTTACGGAGACATCATTTATCAAGTTCAATATCCCCACCTAACCCCCACTCCATAAGATCGCACTAACTCCGATGTTACCGCTTACGTGTTCGTTGGAAATATGAATAAAATATCGGTCCTACAAGGCCGATGATAATTACAATGCACAGAGCCAGGCTGATAGGTCGAGTAAAGAAATAGAAATAGAAGTCATCCCCAAATCTCATAAAGCTTCTAGTCAGTTCAGCGTCCGCAATGGGGCCTAATACAACCCCAAGAACCATTGCCACAGGAGGAAATCCAGTTTTTCGCATAAGCCATCCGATCAAACCGAATGTAAACATCAAATAAATATCAAAAACCGTGTTTCGAATTGCAAAGGATCCCACAATGCAGAAGATAGAGACGACAGGCACAAGGATTCGATTAGGTAGACTCAGCACCCCTGAAATACTATAGCCGGCAGCGACTGCGGCAATAACCATCACCACTTGACTGAGAAATAAGGACATGATCAGGCCGTAGACGAGCACGCTTTGGGTGTTGATCAGTTGGGGCCCAGGTTGGAGGCCATGCATGACCATGGCCCCTAGAATGATCGCCGTAGTCGTGCTTCCTGGCACTCCAATAATCAATGTGGTTAGAAGGGCTCCCCCTGTCGAAGCGTTATTTGCAACTTCGCTCGCAATGATGCCGTCCGCACAACCGGTTCCGAATTTTTCAGGGGTTCTTGAGAATCGTTTTGCTTCATTGTAGCTTGTAAAAGCTGCGATCGTCGCTCCAGCGGCAGGAAGTGCCCCAATGATAGTGCCAATGCATGACGATCTTATTAGATTAACTGGATGGCGCCAGGGTTCACACATCCCAGCAATTATCCTTGATAGACTCCTTCTTTCTGGTTTCTGCCCAGGGACAACAAATTCCCTTTCGGCGAGAAAAAAAAGCTCGGACATTGCAAATAGTCCGATGATTGGAGGAACAATTGGAATACCATCTGCAAGAGAAATAATACCAAAAGTTGCCCTCCATTCCGCCGTAGGTGCTATGCCTATGGTCCCAATGAGAAGTCCAAACATCCCTGCGAGCAATCCCTTCACTAGGGATTCCCCCCGTAAAGAGGCAATAATTGTAATTCCCATGATTGCGATCAAAAACATCTCAGTGGGTCCGAATTTGAGTGCGATACTGGCAACGGGAGCCATCGCAAAAAGCAATACGAGATAGCTAAAGAGCCCACCTATCAGGGAGGCGCCTATTCCTATTCCAATGGCTTCGCTTGCCTTCCCCATTTGGGTCATCGGATATCCATCAAATGTTGTAGCTGAGCTTTCGGGAAGGCCAGGGGTGTTAAGGAGTATAGCCGTCAAGAGCCCGCCATAAATGGCTGAAACATAGATCGCACAAAGGAAAACCAAAGCATTCAAGGGACTAATGTAGAAAGTTACTGGGAGCAGAATAACCACTCCCATGCTCGAGGTAAAACCTGGAATCGCTCCAATAACGATTCCAAATACCGTGCCAGCGATAATAAATAAGAAGGCCTCGATCGTGATTACAGCGTTAAACCCCGCCAAAACTTGCTCAAGAAACCCAACGTTCATACATCTCCTCTGATCGGATAAAATGCACAACCAAAGAAAATTTTTCACAATGCCAGAGGGACCAAGGTGTAAGATTTAGAAAGCCGGCGAAACCGAAGAGCTTATTCATATTTACTTAATTACCCGATGTGATTACGTGATAAAGATTTTTGATAAATTCCCTTATGCGTTCGATTTGAGAATGATTTTCGTTTACTACACCCTCCTGTTCTGTCGGTCTCTTCTGCCATACCGGGCATGCAATTTGTCTTAGTTTTCTAAGGAAGAAACTTGAAGATTCCCTGTGGCAGAGGGACTAGTAACCACCAGGAAAAAAGAAAATAAACAAAACCGACAACAGACAAGGGAACTACTGTTAGGAGAAGAATTTTTCTCACCCCCAAGAGAAACATTGTGATAACCATGAAAAGAAGGGACGTAATTATAAATCCAATATACCCAAATAAGATAAGGTAGCATAAAATCGAGACAGCCAACCATAAGCTTCTATTTCTTTTATAAATAGTAGCTGGCATTTCCTCTAAATGAACCCGCTTCTCCTGCCCGGCATATTTGATTTTTTCTATTTTTAAGCCTTCCTTTAAAAGACAATAAAGCCCGAAAATCCAAGAAAGATAGATAAGAGACTTCGCAAAAAGTAAGGCCGCTGAACTCAAATGACGCGCTTCAAGATAATACGCGGTAGCGAAAATCAGCGTAACGAGGGGATAAACGATCTTACTTGTCACGCTAAAGTTGTAGGATGAGATTCGCATAGTTATCCTTTCCACACAAAACTGAAACTGAACGTTATCCGAGCGTGGACCCAAATGTCCTCTTGTCAGGTCCTTCCCTCTATCTTTTGAACCTACTTTTAACTTGCAAGAGTATCTTAAAAGTTTAGAAATCCGAGGTAGTTCCTTTTCCTAATGAACCTACCTCGGGGGTAGGCTACTTTACCTTCCAAAGATCTTTCGTTTCCCTGAAAACCTCGATCTGTTCGCTTAGAACATCCTTGTATTTTTCTGCAGGCGCCCAAACCTGAACTCTTGCAAAACCCATTTTCTCCGCCTTTTCTTGGTATTCAGGATCCTTGCTGGCTTTTATGAAAGCGTTCTGCAATTTGGAATACCTCTCGGGGTATTTTTCCTTAAGTTCTCTTCTGGCGTAATAAATACGGTACAAAGCAAGCTCTGGAAGCTTCACGCCATATCGGGTGAGCTGCTCATTGACGGGCTTTGCCTCAGGCCATAAGGGGCTCGGCTTATCGTAGAACAAGCAGACCGCCTTAGTCTGATCTCTAAGGTAATAGGCGCCTGCGGTCTCCCCAATGGCACCATCGATATGACCTCCCAGCATAGCAGCTCTGGAAGGGGCTCCCCCTGGATACCCCACGAAGCGATAATCCAATTTCAACCGTTCTCTTAAAATAAGAAGTAGTAACTGCTGATTTCCACTTGTAGCGCCTCCGAAAGCGAGCTTGCCAGGATTTTTCTTGGACGCTTCGATGATATCCGTGAGTGTATTAAAAGGAGATGATTTTTTCACCAGAAGAATTCTCGGCTCTATTAGCTCCATCACAACTGGAACAATGTCTTCATACTTATAAGCGGGGGTTCTCAAGACAGTCGACACAGCAATATATTCGTCGTTGTTTGAAAGAATCGTATATCCGTCTGCAGGTTCGCGATAGAGGAGCGTGGTCGCTATTTCACCTCCCCCGCCATCTCGATTTTCAACAACCACAGGAACCCCAAGTTCTTTTGCTAAGTAAGGCTGGATTAATCGCATGCATTGATCATTACCGCCACCCGCCGAAAAAGCAACAATAGCTTTGATAGGCTTATTAGGGTAATCTTCTTTGGCGACTGCCGCGTTCACAACGAGCATGCCAAAGATTACCAAAACTAAAGGAATATACAATCTTTTTCCCCTTGATTTCATTTCTGCCTCCTTTCAAGAGAATGTAATGCGACCAAAGGCTGTCTGATAACCTTTTCTGCCGGAGGCTAAATCACCGGCCATCGATTCTCTCCGGCACCTTAACCGCACCTCAAACCGCTATCCTTTGAAAGCTATCACCCCCTTCCGGCTACTTTTGTCCACTTCTGGGATTGATTTTACACGACTACCCCGACCAATGGTAATTTGTCCTCTCTGTATCCCGGCATAGCCTCTTCGATCAGATTGCTATACTTCATAGGTAAAGTGAGTGTGCCTTGGAGCACTTTCTTCACGATCTTCTTCACATTGTGCAACAAACACATTAGTAAAAACTCCCCTCGCACCTTCACTAAGCCCCGCAAGTCCATCGATAGCTTCCTGTCATCCCACCCTAGCTGCCCGGAAACCGGCTCCACCGTGTATGCGCGCTTCTTGTACATCTGCCTCCCCTCCTCACTCCTCAGTTTATCCCTCATCGCTTCCAAAAGTTGCTCACGGCCATCTTGACTCACTGTCTGCACCTCCCCTCTAGTACATCCCTACCTGCGGTAGGCGGGGCTCCTTTACAGCACACTTCCTGCAAGATTCCCCTCTGTAGAGGAGGAGTGACGGCTTCCCTTCACGCTTCTGCTCCAAGCATCGCTTCAACTCTTTCTCCTCTGGACAAATATAGGTATCTCTCACCTCGTCATAGCGGAAGTTGCTCTTTTGATACCTCTTCTCACTCTCTTCCTTCTCATCGAGGGACTCCGGGAAGTTATCTGGCATATACCTGTCTGCCGACAGGCAGGGATGTCTAAGCCCTTAACGCCAGCCGATACCTGATTATCATAAGGATGAGGGTATTGTCAAGAGATTTGTGTAAAAGACAGGGATATACGCCGTCGCGCCCTCCTGGGAGAGATCAACCGGGTATATATTAAAATGACGGCAGCAAGGACAACTAATGCAGTCGGAGCAATGATTTCAGGAGTCATAGGTAAGGGGGTATTATAAGCGATGAGATCTCGAATAATAATGGATTGAATGTACAAAAAAGAGGAGAGTCTGTCAAGAAAAATCCAAAAAGTATGGAGTGTCAACTGTATCAGGAACCTGATGATTAATGCTCGAAAGGGAGTAAATGGCTTATCCTTAGTGGTTAGCTGGCCCCAAAAGAAGAGGAGCCAGTTCACTTGAGGAATAGCGTCTGCATGAGTTCAATCTCTGACAGGAGGTTATCCATGCGAGCCGAGTTAAGCAGACCCTTGCGACGCCAGACAACCGTATCGGCGGGGGCGGCTATTTCCCCCTTCCATCTCCGCTGAACAAGGGCCAACCGCACGTCCGAGTTCAGTGCACGTTTCGCGGCCGTCCTGTCACCATAGACCCTGTAGGCCTGATCGAAAACCGGATCTTCTGTAAAAACAACGGGGATCAGCAATGTTTCAGCTTCCTCATGCTTGGAGAGAGCCCGCCTCAGTAACAACACCGGAAAGAATAGAATTTCAATAACTCTGCCGATCCCTTCAGCGGTCTGATTAACACTTTCCACCCGAAATTCCCCCAGGACTTGGTTAGGTGCTGCCAACGAGAAGAGGGTGTTACCAATACCGTTGTCGGTCAGGGCGTCTCAAGTCGTGTTCAGCAACAATGAAATGTAAATCTGATATCATCCCTGTATACACGAGGCCAAAATTCCAAACGTTATTCAAGGGTCCGAACATTTTGACAATGCGCTTCAATTGAGTTTCGAATTCTTTGGATAAAGGTTTGTTTAACCTTAAAAACCCGTGATCCTGACACCACACTTCAACGCGAGGCACCCTATATCCTTCGTGCAGAAAAGCAATGATAAAGAAAGCGATGATGACCCCGGCAATTATCCAGCCCATGTCGCGCCCCTTTTTATAACCTGGAACTTGGTGTTAAAACCGGCAAAAATGGTACTAGGAAAAGGACCTTCTCTTGATTCGCGCAGGATTGATTTGGGTTTTGTATAACCGAACGTACCCAATTCCCATTTCTTCAACTTCATCACCCAAAATCTTGATCCAAACCTCCGAAGCCCAACGATACCCCGTGTTGAAAAAACTCTTCCATACCCCCCTCATTATCAGTCCAACGATCCCTGAAAATAGGCTTGGTGCCCCTCACAGCGACACTTTTTGTTCCAGGGTTCGGAGCATTGTTTGATCATTTCGACCATTGCATCCCCTTCGGGTTTTGACACCGGACCCCGTACCGAGATTTCGTCCTCTCCCAGGAATCGGTCATGATAGACCTCCACCGTGTAGGCTTGGCACTGGCCACAGAAATAGTACGACTCGGTGTATTCGTCTCCCATGAGGCTGCCGGAAATAGACGCCACACACCTGTCCCCGGCTTGTCGATCAAAGTCTCTTCCGCATTGCGAGCATTGGATCATGAGGCTTTCCTAAAACCAATAACGCCATGGAGATAACAGACAGCGGGATCGAAATCCAGAATCCGTTGCGATAGATAATGATACGATGAACATGTTCATTCCCAACCGAAGGCATCATTTAGCCCTTCTCGAGTCTGAACCAGGCCTGAGCATCATAAGGCACCCGTCCTGGATGCATTTCCCCCTGATTAAAAGGGGCCTCGCAGAAACCTCCCACAAGAACTTTTTCCACGGTCACACCCACGACTTTGTGTCTACCTTTTTCAAAAACCGGTTCTATTTGTGCCATTAACTCCCTTCTGAATAAGAGTTGAGAGACATACTTATTGATGTCCATGGCTACGGGTTTCCCTTTCTTCGAATCCCATCCGCGGTCACGGTAGGCGGTTGTTGCCAGATATTGGGACAACCACGGGTAGTCAATCAGCCTGCCAATAAATAAGGAAGAATAACGACCGTTCAGCTTTGGCGAATCGTCTTTTGAGAAGGCAGCATTCAGAATTGACAACATGGAGTCTTTGTCGATAAGGCAACCTTTATATTTGGGATGATGCGCGCGTAACCTCAGGGTATGCCACTTTTCGTTTGATTCAACCGTGAGGTCGCACTCCCCCGCTTTCGATGACACGATCACTTGTTCTTGAGACGAGGCCCTTGCCCCGGACAAAGTGAAAACCAGAATGAAGCCAAGAACATAGGAAAAACCCTTATTTATCATCCTGTTTGTACCTGCCCCGTATTTTACACTGGTCTTGTATCTTAATTAACGATCCCCACCCTTCTATTTCCGTTCCTAAAATTAACCGTTCTATAACTTGAAGGATTTCTCTTTGGTTATTTTTCTCTTCGGTAAATTTCGACTTCCCTGCTGTCCGAAGAGGTCAGCGTCAACTCATCTCCTTTGATTGAGATCATCAAATTGACTATCTCTCTCGAACTTCCTCCCTGTTGAACCTCACACCGTAATTTTCCATCCTTGGAAAGGGTATACTCGCCAGAGACGGCCATCCCCTGATTGTCAACCGCTTTAAAGGCGCCGTCTGCGGAAAATTCAATCGTGGCTACCTTCCCAACCTCTTTCCATTTCCCGATGATAGCGGGTTTGGATGCGCAAGAGAAAAGAAGGATGATTATAGGAACCAGCCAAAGGACACTTAGAGATCCTTTAAACTCGCCGCTTTTCATCAAATCCCCTCCATCCCTTCATGATTCTTTGAACGAATCTATGGTTCCACGCCAATATAGTTCTCGTTTCTCTATCTTGTAGGACATTTCTGGCGCTGAAGCCAGCATGGCGCTAGATTTAACCGCATTATACAATTCGACAGACTCTGGCCGCTTGCTCCCAGTATTGCGCAGGATGATTTCATAATTAATGGTATCGCCCTCACGGATCTTGTGACCCGGACCAAGCATCACCGATTGGTTGAAATCGGCTTCATCCGAGTCAGGAACAGTCCTATCTTCCTGGATGGCAGCAGTCGCACACTTTTTAATCCAGAGATCTGTAAACGGAATTATTCGTAGCGTAGCGCTTCGATCGGGTCCAGTCGGGCGGCTTTTAATGCCGGAAAGTATCCAAAAATCACGCCCACCGCTACCGAGAAGAGAAAGGCGATAATCACGATGCCCGCGTTGAGGGCGAAGGGCACGTGCAAAATACCGGCAAGCCAGAGGGATCCGGCGAGGGCCGCAACAATCCCGATTAATCCGCCGAATGAAGCGAGCACAACCGCTTCCACCAGGAATTGCATCAGCACTTCACTCTCGAGTGCACCGATGGCGAGGCGGATGCCGATCTCACGGGTCCGCTCGGTGACCGATACCAGCATAATGTTCATGATTCCGATGCCACCGACGAGGAGGCTGACGGCTGCCACTGCACTGAGCAATGCCGTGAGCAGTTGCGTCGTCCCGGTCAGCATTTTGGTGATCTCCTTCATATCCATCACGTTGAAGTTGTCGTCATCGCTGGGCGACAGATGACGCCGTTCCCTCATCAGCCGCCCAATATCCTGCTGGGCCTTTTCGGTCGAGGCGCCCTGCTGAACCGAGATTTGAATAAGACCCACGTCCTGGTTGCCGGCGATGCGTCGCTGATAGGTGCTCAATGGGATCACCACGATATCATCCTGGTCCATGCCCATGGTACTCTGACCTTTTCCATCTAAAATACCGATAATCTCGCACGAAAGTTTCTGGAGGCGAATCTTTTCCCCCAATGCCTCTTGCCCGCCGAAGAGTTTCTTACGCACCGTCTCCCCCACGATGCAAACCGCTGCGCCGGCACGGAGCTCGCTTTCGCTGAATGGTCGCCCCGTACCGATGGACCTATTTGTCACTTTGAAATACTGGTTATCGCTTCCTGTCACCTGGGTTGACCAGTTTTGATTGCCGAAGATGGCTTTGATGGACTGGGATGAGACCGGAGCCACCGCAGCCACCGAGCGGACATCCCTCGCAATGGCCTCAGCATCGGTTTGCTTGAACGGGATGTTTCCCGTAGACTGGCCTGGCCCGAGTCTCTTTCCGGGACTGACCATCAAGAGGTTACTCCCCATGCTTGCAATTTGTTGTTTAACTTGGAGGGTGGCACCCCCACCGATGGTCACCATCGTGATGACTGCGCCTACACCGATAACGATTCCCAGGATGGTCAGAAAAGACCGCATGACATTGCGCTTGATCTCCCGCAGGGACAGTAAGATGGTATTCCACAGCATTATTAGGCTCTCCCGTTTTGCTTATCCGAGGCAACCAGACCGTCCAGAAAATGGATGACGCGCTTTGCATAGGCCGCCATATCCGGTTCGTGAGTGATCATGATGATCGTAATCCCCCGATCGCGTTTTAGTTTACCAAGCAGATCCATGATTTCACGGCTTCGGGCCGTATCCAGATTACCTGTAGGTTCGTCGGCCAACAATACAGCTGGCTCCGTCACAATCGCCCGGGCAATGGCAACCCGTTGCTGCTGGCCTCCCGACAGTTCGCCGGGGGTGTGGGATTCCCATCCCTTGAGACCCACCGTCTCCAGAGCTTGCGAGGACCGCTGTCGCCGCTCGTGGGCGGGGGCATGCCGATAGATCAGGGGGAGTTCTACATTTTCTAACGCCGAGGTGCGGTTCAGGAGGTTATACCCCTGAAACACAAAGCCCTGGTAGTGACGACGAAGCAACGCGCGCTGCTTGCAGGTCAGTTGGCCCACTTCAATCCCCTTAAACGTGTAAGTCCCGACGGTTGGCGTATCCAGGCAGCCGAGGATGTTCATACAGGTGGACTTGCCCGACCCGCTCGGACCCATGATGGCTACGAACTCGCCTTCATCGATCTTCAGATCGATGCCGCGCAGCGCCTCCATCGCGGCCTGTCCTTCGCCATAGACTTTGGTCACACCTCTGAACTCGATGAGGTGCCTTCCGGGCTCACCATTTGCTTCGTGAGCATCCGCGGTTTTCATTTGCCCCCCGTAACAACATCGACCACCACCGCCATGCCTGGCTGGATGTCGCCCGCCACTACTTCGGTGACACTTCCGTTTGTCGATCCGACCGTGATGGAAACGGGGGAGGGTTGATTATTCTTCAACACATAGACCCGCTTCTGCTTTTTGTTCTCCGTCGCGCCATCGCGCTGCTGAGATCCTGATCTGGGCGGACGTGGAAGCAGGGCGCTGACCAGGCTGCCGGAAGTCTTCTTCTCCTCCTGTACCGGCGGGGTAAAGCGCAGCGCTGGGTATGAGGATGGCGTTTTCGACCTTTTTGACCGTGATGTCCGCGGTGGCTGTCATTCCAGGCCGCAGAGACAGGTCCGAATTGTTAACCTTCAGCACCGTTTCGTAGGTCACGACTCCTTCACCTCAATGTTGTTCGGGAAGTTGATCGCGGGTTGAAAGTGAATACGATCGGAATCAGCTGCGCGGGTTACCGCGGCCACTGCAATGATTTACGCCAAAATCGGATATCCAATATCACGACCAACTTCCGTTGATACAAGTTGTAATGTGAAAATGTTCGACAACATCTCCTCCTCACAAAAGAAGAAATGAATTTTCAATAACCGTTGAGCTCAATTTTAGGATATAATAAAAAAAAGGTATTGGCATGGGCCTTCGATTCGCGAGAAGGGACTTTTTAAGATTCATCTCTGCCGGAAGCCTGTCTGCCTTAGGAGGGTGGGGAGAACTGACCGCAACAAGACGGGGGGAGGCAATGAACAGGAATCTATTGGATGCCATTGAGGCATCAGATGTGGCAAGGGCATCGGATCAGCTGGCAAAGAACATCAAGGAAGGGATCGATCCGTGGGAGATTCACCTGTCGCTCTTTCCCGTGGTACAGTGCGTGCTGAACCCTCCTTTCATCAACCCTCACTTGCCGAAGATGTACCGGGTCTGTCGTGAACTCGTCCCCTACCTGAGCCAAAGCAGGATTGCGGCCCTGGTTTTCCTTGAAGTGAGAGAGTATGCCAGGAGACCCAAGCTGGAAAAAATCCGAAGGGGAAAATCGCTGACTTCTCCTGTCACCTTCAAAGACGTTGAAACGGCGATCAAGGAGAATGATCCTGGGAAGGTGTCCGTTCTCATGGCTACCTTCCTGAAACAGAAGGGCGGGGTGGAATTTGCCCGTCGCCTGTTGCTTCTTGGAAGCGGCTACTTGAACAACTCATTGGGCCACTCGGTCTCCTGCACGGCATTCATCCTTTTGGAGATGCTTGAGCGAACGGACCAGGACTCGTGGCCGGCGCTCTCAGCCTTGGCAAGCTACTTTTGCAAAGGCCGATTCCACACGACTCCAGTGCCGGAGGTCCATGGACCTCCGCCTACAAAAGAGAGGCTCGCCCTTAACCTCCTTCGGGCAACCAGCGGCGGAGGGATCGTCAACCTACACCACACGATCACCCGATACGCCATCGAGCGGTCCCGCAAGTTTCTTACTCCGGAGGATTACAGCCACATGGCCAACGCGTGGATTCTGTTCCTGGGAGACAAGAAAGAGGAGAGGGTGACATTAAAAGGGAGCATGGCCGGGGTCGTAGAGGATTACGATCGGTTCTACGAGATGTTTTTAGATCTGAAGGCCGGACCCGTGGCAGCATCGTTACAGGGAATGATAAACTCCGGAGAAGGCCGCCACAAGTTAGGACGTTTTGTCATCAAGAGTTTGTGTGATAAGTATCAGGGCAACTATGACCCCCATTATGTCACGGGTCTAGGGTCAACCCTATGGCTCCTGGATCATTATTGGAAGGATACCCCGATAGCGACCAACGCTCTTTACCAGTATGTTGACTTCCTGTTCAACGGCCTGAGTTGATAGAGGCACATCATTATTGTTAGCTTTCTGCCATGGGGTCTTGTAATGCGACACCGGGGCATTCTTTCGCCTATATAGTTACCCTTCTTACGGAGTATCGGCGCTCTCTTCCTGGAAAATGCATCTGAGGCTCTATCGAAGTTGGAGGATTTAACTTGGCCTATCAGACACCGTCACGCTAAATCTTGCCTAACGCTTTCCCTACACCTATTCAAATGAATCAAGCCATAAAGACTGATGATTACGGGTGTAAAGCGAGTATACCGTGTTTGGCACAGAGGAAGCCAGAATCGTTTCTGCAGGGTGCATTTATGCCGTTGTTAGGCACCGTCGGGGGGCCTTGCCGCGCAAATGTTTTTATGTAAAAATGATGTCTGAGTTGTTAGTCATGATAGGCCCTAACCTGTCGGGTCTGAAAGAGAGAATCTCTCCCATCTTTATGGCTCAGACGATGTGGAATCACGGCCACGGCAGAAAATTGACGACAAGGAAATGGTTGATTTGATGGAGTGTCTCAACCAGGGAATGCCATAGTTGAGGCGTGCATGAAAGCATGTAGCAAACTCGGATTGTAGATTACGCCTGCCTGCCGCAGACAGGGATTGCATATTTGGAAAATCCGCAATCCGAAATCGGAGGAGAAAATGGTCTCGGCCAATTGGTTAAAAAAAACAGAATTGTTTGAGGGATTGGGCGAATCACAGTTAAACGACTTACTGGCATACTCCACCGTCGAATCCTTTCCGGAAGGGAGGATCATTTTTCACCAGGAGGCGGAAGCGACTCACCTTTACATCCTGATCCAAGGTACGGTCGACCTTAACGTGAAGGCACAGGAAGAAATCGGCTTCCTGACCTCTCAAATTCAAAAAGAAGGCGCGATCTTTGGGATTCCTTCTCTGATCGAACCTTTTCGTTATAATGTGACGGCAAAGTGTATCTTACCTTCGAAGGTGCTAAGCATCGAGTCCCACTATCTCAGGAAAAAGATGGAAGAAGATCCGAAGATGGGGATGCAGATGATGAAGAATCTGACCCTCATCTATTACAATCGGCTCAATGAATTGCGAAAAGAAATCGTCAGCTTTTTCAAAGTTTTTAAGGTGAGGATACCATGAAATCGCAGAACACGAATCGGACGGTTTCCAGTCGCTTTTATGTTCAGATCCTGAACCAGTGATGGTTCGAGGACACTACCATGAAAAGTTTTAGATTCGTTGGAATACAAAAAAGAGGGAAGTCATTTTCCAGACCTTATTTGATAAAGCCGAATATGAAAACATTTACGGCATTTTTAATGGTTTCATGATTTTGTTGGTCGGATTTCAGGGTGATTTACAATTTAAGGAGGTCTAAAATGCCAAAAGGAATATCAATTGATGAAAAGGATAAGGAAATACAAAATTTGAAGAGGGGAATTGGAGAATTACAAAGGAGAATAGAAAAATTAGACAAGGAAGTTGCATCCATTCACAATGCCTCTGAAAAATTAAACAGTCACATAAAAACCTTACACGAGTCTGCCGTGACATTAATAAAAAAGGCTCATGAATTTGAATGAAGATAATGGCCCTAGCCAACCAGAAGGGCGGAATAGGAAAAACGACTTCTACCATAAGCATAGAGCAGAGCTTACCCAATGAGGGAAGCAAGGATTACTGGTAGATCTACAGTCTCGGAAAGATTTACTTGAGTTTGAACTTTCTTTCCGTTTGCCATTGAGAACTTGTTATCAATCCCTAAGCGGTATTCGGACCTACTCCCTTGATCGATTGGAGGATCTTCAAATCTTCTACTCTTGTAGACTCCATGGCCAAAATCGTCTGATCCAGGCCCTCTCCATGAGAGGAGAGGGTCTTCAAAAACTCTGAAAACCCATGGGAGTTCATTTCATAAGTCCCTGAGAAACACTCCTTCCCCTCTGCACCAAGACCCGATGCCGAGAAGAAATCCTTTGAAACATCCACCCCAACCAAAAGGCTATACATCCTTCTCCCTGCTTTCCTCTGTGCTTGTTTTCTTTTAGGGTTTATGGTAGAGTGATAAATTATTAAGTTATCAGGAGAATGCATGATTTACATCAAAAACCACAAAACCCTTGACATATTCGTTCAAAGGCCATGCGCTCATCACCGGGATGAGTAGCTATCAGCTTCTATTGAGACTTCTCAATGAGCAATGTTCCGTTGGGCAAGACGCGGAGACTCAAGCCCCAACGGTTTCGATTAAGCCCAGCAAGAAGGTTCCTTCGGATCCAGATGCCAGTTATGATGGCCACAAGGGACAAGGCTATCAGATGCCGGTGTCCAAAACCTTTTGCCCGGAAGAAGAGAAGACGTCTCTTTCCTTGATTACAGCGGTCATTGTCAAGCCGGCTCATCAGAGCGATAACGTTGCGTATTCCGGATCCGGTCGACCTATTCTCCAAAGGTTCAGAAGGCGGGTTAGGTTGACAGGCAGAAAGGGGGTAGGGGCAGGAAGATCGCCTTCGAGTAGATGAGACAGGCCTTCAGGAACATTGTTGGGGATGTAGTAAATAAGGAAACTTACATACTGGATTAGAAGGGCAAGAGACCCCAATCGAAAAGGAGAAAGGAGAAAAAAGATGAAAAAGGGAAAAATGATCTCAATGTTTCTTAGCTCGATTTTAATGGTTTCTCTTATTTCTGCCGCAGGCTTTTCTGCTGTAGGGGCTGCAGAAAAGGGCCCAATCAAAATTGGCTTCATTGCTCCTCGGACAGGAAATTTTGCTCAACTGGGTATTGAAATGATTGAAGGAGCCAAACTATTGCTCGAGGAGAACAACTATAGCGTTGCAGGACGGAAAATAGAGTTCATTGTTGAGGATGAAGGAGCCGGTCCTGATACAGCCGTCACCAAGGCGCGAAAACTCATAAAACATGACGTTGTTCATTTAGTGGCGGGGGTATTCATGGCCTCGGCTGGCTACGCAGTTGCCCCCGTCTGTATTGAGGCACAGGTTCCTCTCTTCATCACCGAAGCAGGTTCAGATGACCTGACGCAGCGCAGAGCGTCCAGACTGGTGAGCAGATTGAGTGTCAATGGGGGTGATGTCGGCCATGCGGCGGGGGAGTATGCGTATAAAGAGTTAGGGTGGCGTAAGGCAATCACCATTGGTCTCGATTATGCGTGGGGTTATGAAGCCGGTGGTGGGTTTCATAGGGTCTTTGAAGACTTAGGGGGGAAAGTCATTCAAAAGCTTTGGCCGCCGGTCAATACGATGGACTTTTCTCCCTATGTCACGAATATGGAGCGGGAAACCGACGGTATCTGGAATGTGGTTTCCGGTGCAGCCACCATTCGATTAATGAAAACGCTTCGCGACAGTGGAATACTGAAAAAAACGGGACTCCTTTGTGGCGGAACGACCGTCGACGAGTCCATGCTGCCCGCTTTAGCGGATGATGCCCTCGGGGTCGTATCGATATGGAACTACAGCGGGGCCCTCGATACTCCCAAGAACAAGAGATTCCGAGAACTTTGCAAGAAGAAACTCAACAAGGATGCCACCTGGTCCATACAACAAAGTTGGGTAGGACTTGAATGGATTCTACAGGCCATGAAGGAGATCAATGGCGAGGTCGAAAATAAGGAGAAATTTTCGAACGCCTTGAGAGAGGTTAAATTGGATTCCCTCCGTGGGCTACTGAAGATGGATAGTTATGGGCACCCCATTCAAGACTATTTTGTGAGGCGGGTAGATCGAGTGAAGGACGGTTGGGGTGGATTTCAGAATACCGTGATTAAAACCATTCCTGCAGTCAATCAGTTCTGGACCTGGGACGCGAAGACTTATCTGAGCCAACCCGGATACAACCGAGATAATCCACCATGCAAATATTGCAAATGAAAAGGAAAGGCCGTTGGTTAGGATCTTAAAACGACGGAGGCACAATACCAAATCGCGATGCAGGGAATCAACTTGGTCCCTCAGGGGAGGCAGATCTTCACATCTTTGAGGGCGGAAGAGAATTTAAAGGTGGCGCTTACTGGAAGGGAGGGCGGATGGACCGAAGAAAAGGCCTTTGAGCTTTTTCCTGTGTTGAAAGAACGCAAAAATCAAAGAGGTGGTTCCATGAGCGGAGGCGAGCAGCAGATGCTTGCCATCGGTAGAGCCTTGATGACCAATCCTTCCCTTTTGCTTATGGACGAGCCGACCGAAGGATTATCTTCTCTCTTGGTGCAACTGGTGGGAAAAGTGATTTTAGAACTACACAACTCTGGAATAGCTATCCTTCTGGTTGAACAAAAGCTGGGAGTAGCCATAAAATACTCTGGTTTCATTCATATCCTTAACAAAGGGAGAATCGTAGCCTCCCTGAGTCCAGCAGAATTGGGGACAAATGAGGAGATTCGCAGTCGTTATCTTGGCGTCTACGCTATCCGAATGATGGGAGCCTGATTTCAACAGAGCCAGGCCTGTTTATAGTCGCGATTATCCAATATGCAAGTTCTGTAAGTAAAGGAAGAAGGGAGTGTAGGGGGTAATATTTCTCCTCTTACACTATATAATTGCTCACAGGTTTTGATTGAATAAAATGATTAGCTTTTATATAGGTAAAGGAAGAGTACTTAACCAATAGGGCTAACATGTTGATATTATTAAAAACAACATAAGTAATGCAACAAGCGCCACATCCCAGATGTATTAATTGATAGGCATTCTGTGAAAGTCAGAGTTGCATTACCTTTCCGGGAGATCTATAACTCCGCGTTCAGAGATTTTAGATATTTATATTATCTTAATCTTGATAGTCTCGTAAAAAGTCCGAAATCCGTCACTCCGGCGAAAGCCGGAGTTCAGAACCGATTGAAATAACTGGATTCCTGCTTTCGCAGGAATGACAAACTGGAGAAAATTTGACTTTTTACGAATCCATTAATCTTATGGCATTTAAAAGTAATGATCCAAAAATAGTGGGAGGGATATCAATATGATCACCTCAAGAGAACGTGTGAATATGGCATTAAATCATCAGGAACCGGATCGAGTGCCATTAGATTTAGGTGGCACCTCAGTAACTGGAATGCATGTTAGTACGATTTACTTGCTCAGACAGGCGTTAGGTTTAGATAAACCAGGTACTCCGGTCAAGGTTATAGATCCATCCACCATGAGAGGCGAGATCAAGTTCGATCTGATCGAGGCATTGGGAATCGATTGTGTCATCATAGAAGGAACTGGTACTCTGTTCGGATACAAGAAAGAGGGGTGGAAACCTTGGACCACCTTTGACGGAACACCAGTACTTGTTCCAGAAAAATTCAATATCGATCCTGAGCCCAATGGGGACATCCTGATGTATCCATTGGGCGATAAGACTGTTCCACCTAGCGGACGGATGCCCCAAGGGGGATTGTACTTTGATGCCATTATCCGACAATCTCCCATTGATGATAAAAATCTGAATGTAGAAGATAATTTAGAAGAGTTTGGTCCGATATCCGATGAAGAGTTAGAGCATTTTAGACGCGAAGCTGAACGGCTATACACAGAGACCGATAAGGCAATCATCGCTAACTTTGGAGGGACACAATTTGGTAATCCAGCTCTTATCCCTGCTCCCTGGCTCAAGTATCCCAAGGGAATTCGTGACCTCCAAGAATGGTTCATGAGTTTAGTATCACGTGGAGATTATATTTACGAACTTTTTAACCGTCAGTGTGAAATTGCTCTGGCAAATCTAGAAAGGGTTCATCAAATTGTTGGAAATCGAGTGACCGTAGTGTATGTGACTGGCACCGATTTTGGAATGCAAAAAGGACCTTTAGTCTCTCCCAAAACCTACCGCGAATTATATAAGCCCTTCTTTAAACGTGTCAATGACTGGTTTCACACCCACACGACCTGGAAGACCTTTTTGCACTCTTGTGGCTCAGTTATGCCTTTCATTGAAGACTTCATTGACTCAGGATTTGATATTTTAAACCCTGTACAGTGTTCAGCCGCCAATATGGATCCCTTAGACCTAAAGAGGAAATTTGGTGATCGGATAACCTTCTGGGGAGGTGGTGTGAATACTCAGCAGACTCTTCCATTTGGTAAACCGGATGAGGTCCGTCGTGAAGTCCATGAGCGAATTAAGATTTTTGGGCCAGGAGGAGGGTTTGTTTTTTCCGCTATTCATAACATCCAAGCTCACACACCGGTAGAAAACATTCTGAAAATGTTCAAGACATTTCAGGATTACAGCCACTATCCACTGGTATGATGGTTACCTCGTATCCAAGATGATGGAGCCTCCTTATATAACTCCTTGCTAATTTGTCTTTTCTTCTCTTATCCAGGTAGTCTGCCCCCCAGTTCCTTGTAGGCACATCTGTATTTCAATATCCGGCACTTTGTAAACCTGCAGGGCAGTTTCGGTTGCCCTGTTTTTTCATCTAATGGAAGAAGAAATGTCAATCGAACTGACAATGAAAGAGGGGGGCGATGATCCCATTGGCATTAGGGAGGTGAATAAATAAAATCCGCTTCAATTTAGATAGGTTATCTTAGTTTCTCCTTGGCTTGATTTTTTCGAGAGGAGATTAAAAAAAACGATATATTCTATAATTTTAAACAAAACAGAGATAAAAATTAGGATTTTACTTATCTTTGGATTTATAACTTCTTGATTTTATTTAATAAAAATTTTTACAAGATTTAACTTTTTTCTTGACAGATTTATAATTGATGTGTTAACATTTGTTAAATTCTTAAATGACTTCTTGAAAAATAAGGGGGTTAAAATGAGTTACCTCACATGCGAAAAAAGAAAAGGAAGTCCAAAGGTTCATGTTGAGGTATGTCGAAAGAAATGTAAACTCGTTCAGGAATGTAAGTCGTTTAAAGAATTTATGACCAATCTCGAGAAAAAGGCAGCCTAAACATCTCCTTGCCTGCCTCAGGCAGGCCTTCATAACCCTCCTTTCTTGGAAAGGGCCAATTCTATGGAATAGGAATTGGCCCTTTTTTTATCCCATATCCCCCCATTCATATTGGAGGATGCTCAGGAGACAGAGGCTTGCGGTCTCTGATCTCAATATCCTTTCTCCCAACGTGATCGGGATAAAATTCGCCCTTTTCGCTTCCTCAACTTCTTCCTGGCTCAACCCTCCTTCTGGTCCAACAATAAAGAAGATTTCGTTTTCTCTCTCCTTTTTTTTCAAGATTTCTCTAAGCTTCTCTCCTCCCTTCTCCCAAAGGATAAGCCGTAACGAATCTTGCGGGACAGACCCCAGGATTTGAGGATAATCTCCAGGAGGATCGATTTGGGGGAGAACCCCTCTTCCACATTGCTTGGAAGCCCCAATGGCAATCTTCTCCCATCGCCGGTGGCGCCCTAATCGTTTTGCCTTCTCTAAGAGGGGAATGGAACGGGAGGAGATGAATGGAACAATTCTTTTGACCCCAAGCTCTGTTGCTTTCTGGATCAAATAGTCCATTTTTTCTCCCTTCAATAAGCTTTGAGCTAAAGTAATGCTGAGATTGGGCTCGGCAGGAGAGAAAAAAAGATTTCGGACCTCGATAGAAACGGAGAAAGATCCTTCTTCAACAATGGTTCCCTCATACTCCTTTCCAGAACCATCAAAGATAGAGACCTCATCGCCTCTCTTCAGACGCAGAACCTTTCGGATATGCTTTACTTCATCTCCTTCGACCTTCAAGATTCCATCCTCGACCTTTGGATGAGGAACATAGAATCGGGCCATTACTTCATCCCCCGGCTCCCTCTTCCTTTTTGAAGGTGAGGCAACTCCACTCCCCTTGATGAGCAACTTGGATGAGCCGAAAAGCCCCCGCCTCCAAATAAGACTGACGGATCCTGCCTTCTTCCTCTCTCAAAATCCCTGAAAGGATAAGAAAGCCCCGCTGATGAAGATGGCCAAGGAGTGCTCCCTTCAGTTTCTTCAAGCCCTTAAAATCGATATTGGCCACCACGAGGTCGAACTTTTTCTGAATCCTCCCAATCCCTCCTTTTCTTACGCTGACAACCCCCTCGACGCCATTTTTCTCCACATTCTCTCTGGCAACCTCAACTGCAACTTGATCCATGTCAATCCCACAGACCTCTTGGGCACCGAGTTTAGCAGCGACAATGGCCAGAATTCCGGAACCGGTTCCGACATCAAGGACAGAGCCCCCCTTTTTCTTCAGCCTCGTCTCCAGGGCTTGAACACAGAGTTGGGTCGTTCCATGGGTTCCTGTGCCAAAAGCCATTCCTGGAGTGATCTCGATCGGAATCTGGCCTTTTCTCAGCCTGACCCTTTTCCAAGGAGGAAACACGACAAACCTTGAACCGATCGGAACCGGTTTGAAAAATCTCTTCCAATCTTCACCCCAGTCCTTTTCCGGGATGAGGGTGGTTTCAATCCCATAGGAAAACTTCTTTAAGAAGATGCGATGAAGAGATTTAAGATATCGATGAAGGGCGGGAATCACCCTCTTTTCTCTTCCATCCTTAAGAAAATAAGCCTTCAGCTCTATTTTTTTAGATCCTTCTGTACCCTTTTCTTCCAGTCCGGTTGCCCCTTGCTCCATTAAGAAGTTAGGGACTGCCTCCTGAAACTCCGGAGGAATAAGAAGGCGGAGTGCCATCCATTGTTTCATGAATTGATACCGAGAATAAATTCTTTGACCTTTCGATTGAAGGCATCAGGGGATTCCATCATCACCATGTGACCTGCGTTTGGAAGGATCTCAAGTTTGGAGGCTTTGATGTGATCATGGAGAAATTCGGAATACTTCACAGGCGTCAATTCGTCCTCCTCTCCGCAGACAATGAGCGTGGGAAGATTAATTTTCTCCACTTCCTTCATGAGATCGAAACGATCGCAAGCCAGAAAGTCGCCATAGAGGACCTGGGGACGACAATTCATTAGATGCTCGATCCCCCGATCAATTAACTCCGGGGCGGCTTTTTTTGAGTAGGCATATTGGACAATCTTCTTTACCGTCTCCTCAAAATGATTCCGGATCCCCTCCAAGACAACAGGTAAAACCTTTAATCTTGCACCGGTCCCTACCAACACCATCCCCTTCATCACCTCGGGGTGAATGAAGGCCAATGTCTGAACAATGGCCCCGCCCATGGAATGGCCGACGAGAAAGAGCCGTGGAAGATTCAAAGCCTTAAGGAATGCATCGACATGCTCAACATATATTTGAATCTCCTTCTCCCCTTCTCCTCCTGATTCTCCATGACCTGGAAGCTCAATGATAATGGGATGAAACTCTCTTTCAAAAAAACCTTTCTGAAAACTCCATGAGAACTGTCCTCCCCCTGCTCCATGGACAAAGAGGATTGTCTCTCTGTCTCTTAAAAGATCCTTCCTTCTGGCCCAATAACTTATTCCGTTCTCTCCTATCCGAAAAATGGGCATCAACCCCTCCTCTTAACAGAATCAAAATAGGAATGGATCGACTCAAGCAAGGCTTCTTTTTCTCCGATCTTAAATACTGTAAACCGGAAGGAGGCGCTCTCCGGAAGCCCTTTCGTATACCATACGATATGCCTTCGAATCTCTTTGACTGCTCCGTGATTGCCATAATAATCTTGAAGGAGAAGAAGATGGCGTTCGATAACCCTTCTCTTCTCCTCCAAGGAAGGACGAATATCCATTCCTTCTTCAGAGGCCCATCGGTTCTGGGGATCGAAGATCCAGGGATTCCCCAAGGCCCCCTTGCCGATCATGACCCCATCACATCCCGTCTCTTCCAGCATCTTCTTCACCCGGTGGGGTGTGGTCACATCGCCATTTCCAATGACTGGAATTCGAACAGATCTTTTCACCTCCCCAATCAATTTCCAATCTGCTTGGCCATGAAACCACTGAGCCCTTGTCCTCGGGTGGATCGTGACCTCATCCACACCGCAGTTCTCTGCAATCTTAGAGATTTCAATGGCATTGACATGTTCAGCATCCCATCCGGACCGGATCTTGATGGTCAGGGGGCATCGAATTCTCTTTTTTGTCTCTCTCAGGATGAACTCCACTTTGGAAGGGAAGCGCATTAAATCAGCCCCTGCCCCTGTATCCGTCACCTTCCTGGATGGGCACCCCATGTTGATATCGATCGCATCGGCCCCTGCCTCCTCAGCCATTTCAGCGGCCCGGGCTAAGGCATCCGGATTCGAACCGGAGAGCTGAATGGAAACCGGATGCTCACCCTCTCCCATCTTTAAAAAGGCTCCCCCTTTCCGCAGCAAGCCCTCCGCACTCACCATCTCCGTAAAGGCCAGACCGCAACCGAACTCCCTTGCCAGTTTACGGAAAGGGTAATCGGTAATACCTGACAGGGGTGCGAGAAAAAGGGGATGATCCAGATGAAGGTTTCCGATTTTCATGTCGATACAGTTCAAAGCAGAGAGAGGTTTTGATTACCTCTTATTCGCCTCTTCCCAGTGCTTCTTGATCGATTCGATGGCCTCGTCCACCCGAAGAGGATCTCCAAAATCAAGGCCTTCCTTTTTAAGTCCCTTAAAGAGTTTAACGAGGGCAGGTTCATCCAGATTGTAGTGTTCAAGGTCCCGAAATCTTCCAAAGATCTCTCCCGGGGTTCCCCTTTCACTCAGATCTCCATGACCATGCATGAGATAGAGGATATCTGTAACCTCGGATACCAGTTCCACCTCGTGCAGGGTCATGATGAGGGTGATCCCCCTCTCCTTGTTCAGGTCATTGAGCGTTTTGATAAGGTCTCTTCTCGACTTGGGATCGAGCCCGGTAAAGGGTTCGTCAAGAATAAGGAGGTCGGGTGCCATGACTAAGGCACCTGCCAGGGCGACCTTTTTCTTCTCCCCGCCGGACAAGTAATGAACGATTTTCCCCTGGAGGGATTCGATATTCAGCCGCTCGATCACATCCTTTGCCATGGCCTCTGCCCTGTCTTTTGAAATACCGTAGTTCAAGGGGGCAAAGAGAATGTCATCGTAAACCGTTGGACCGAGGATCTGCTCGTCAATATCCTGCATCACCACACCGATCCTCTCTCTGATCTTTGAGTACTCGTTTACAGGGTCCAGGCCAAAGACCCTGACGCTTCCCTCTTTTGGCATCAGAATTCCGAGAAGATGTTTGATGAGTGTGGTCTTCCCGCACCCGTTGGCACCCAAAATACCCACCCTCTCTCCTCTGTTCACGATGAATTCCAGGCCGCAAATCTGGACCTTGGTCATATCCGGGTAGACATGGGTAATACAATCGAGTTCAACAACTCTCTCTTCTGGCTTCATGCTCTATTCCCCCCGGTAATGGATCTTGTTTTTAAACCCCCGGAGCATCATCGCCTCGTACATCTTCTCGCTGTTATCGATCCCTTTGATGATGAGATGGCCAAAGGCATTGGAGATATTGACCAAGCTCCTCCAGGGATACCTCCACTGAACCCCTCCTCGAAGATGGATGGCATGCTCCGTTTCTTCGAGCACATTCAGGAGGATGAAAATAGATCGGTAAGTCAAAAAAAGGGCCGTCACAAAGAGGGAAGGAAGGAATTTCCCAAGAACGCGAAAGACGAGGGGATAAGGCGTGGTCGCCATAAGCAGAACGACTCCCGTTGACCCGCAAAGGACCTTGAGGAAGATGAGGAGAATGAAATAGGTTCGAAATCCTGAAACAAAGATAAAAAGGACGGCAAAGATGAGCGGGTAGAGCGTGAGGGAAAAGATCTTTGAAGGAATTCTGGAGATGAAAAAAAGCGCCAAAAGAATGGCGTAAAGGAAAAGAAGCCCGGGAAGACTTCTCAGGGTAACCACCCCGGAGAGAACAAGACCCATCCCGATCATCTTGGTTGCGGCAGAACACCGGTGAAGCCAGCTTTTCCCCTCGACGGATGAATAGTCCAGATACGAAAGCTGAATCATGAAGTCACTCCCTTCAACCTTAGCAAATCGGGTCTTAGCCGGTAAATGTATCGAACAATGAGACTGGTGATCACCCCTTCTAAGAGCCACCCGAGGAAGCCCAGGGGAAGAACGACGGCCATGAATCGCCTTAAATTGATTCCATCCTTTTTGACATCCTTTTCAGGGTGATCCCCCTTTTCTTTTAATATTTCGAACTCAAAAATTCCCTGTTGATCTTCCCGATGGATCATCTCCTCATAATGGGAGGTGCCGAGGCTGACGACTCCGATCATTGAAAATGTAGAGACCAGAAGGGCCAGGAAGGTTGCTAAAAAGATGGCAGAGGTTAACCTCTTAAACACCCTCCAGAGGAGTTGAAAGAGACAATAACCAAGGATCCCTTCAATCGAAAGGATGAGGGTGTTCAGTCCAATAACAGTGATCCCTCCGTGTCCGAACAAGGCCAGGATTACATTGACGACAAGGGTTGCCAGAAAGATCAGGGAAGGTCCCAGCAAGATCCCGGAGATGACAGTGAGATTAACATGATACGCAATGGGAATGATCTCAACAGAGGCACCCAGGACCATTGCAGCAGCCATCATCCCAAGTAAAGGAAGACGTTTCGATACCTCCTCTTGTCGGATGGACCGGAAAAGAACGGCCCCAATGAGAGTCATGACGATAAACCCTGAACCCCAGAGCCAGACGGGTAGAACCCCGTCAGGAAGGTGAATGTGGGACATAATCTCCTCCTCTTAGCCCATTTAAGATTTGCAGTCCCCACAAAGCCCATAAAAATCGAGATGATGATCTGTTACCTCATAACCTGTGGACTCAGTCACCTTCCTCGACCAGTCCGAAATCTCACAGAAGTTCAACTCAACCACTCTTCCGCATTTCTTACAGACGATGTGGTGATGGTGATGGTCTGATTCACAAAGTTTATATTTGACATTGGGCCGGCTGGTGATTTTAAAGACGATTCCCAGGGATTCAAAAAGGTCAAGACATCGATAGATGGAGGTAAGACCGATCCTCCTCTTCTTTTTATGAAGACAATGGTAGAGCTCCTGGGGGCTCAAAGGCGTCAAAGCAGAAGAGAGTTCATGATAGATCAGAAACCGGGGATAACTTAACCGAAGTTTATTTTCTCTGATAAGCTCTTTAAAAAACTCTTTATTCATAATGGGTTAAAAAAAGAATGAAAATCTTTTCATTAAAAATTAAGAAATTTCTCTCTCTTTGTCAAGAATGGCAAGCCACCGTGCCTGCCTTTTTAATCTTAACTCAGAATCTTCCTCAGCTCCTTTTCATCCCTTGCGGGTGGCAAGCAGGTAAAACCTTTGCAGACAAAAGCGGTGGGGGCTTCTGCGACTTCCCTATCCTTTAAAAACGGGAGCCAGCTCCCTTTTATCTGTTCTTTCGGGTCTTTGAGGCTTAGGATCTTATGAGGAAGGAAGGCAAGGTTAACCTCTCTCAGCATGGATTGTGTCCTGGGATCGTTTTTTGGACCAACGATCCCGATCTCTTCCGGACTGATAAAGAAAGAAAACCCGGAAAGCATATGGCTAAATCCGGAAGGATGTTCTTTAAGAAAAGGATAAAAGAGGCGAAGGATCTGCTCGGCCTTCTCTTTTAAGGAATCTTCTCCGGTCAGATAGCCGAGTCTTAAAAGATTGATTACTCCTACCGAATTCGAGGAGGGGATGGCGTTATCATAGGGACTCTTGGACCGGGCGATCAGAGATTCATTCTCTTTTCCTGAAAAGAAAAAGCCTCCCTTTCTCTGATCCCAGAATTGATGAATCATTCTCCCGTTGAGATCGTCTGCCTCCTTCAGCCAATCGATCTCAAAGGTGGCTTCATAGAGATCGAGGAGGGCCTGGATGAAGAAGGCATAATCTTCTGAATAACCCTTCACCAGACATCTTCCTCTATTATAGACTCTCATCAGGTCACCCTCCTTCCTCATCTCCTGAAGGATGAAATGGGCTGCCTCCTCTGCTGCATCAAGGTATTTTTCATTCCCGGTCACCTTAAATCCATCCGTAAAACTGGAGATCATCAGACCATTCCACGAGGTCAGGATCTTCCCATCCCGGCCAGGCTTGATCCTCTTTTCTCTCTCGGCAAAGAGTTTTTTCCGTCCTCCCTCCAATAAGGTTTTTAAGTCCGATAGGGATATTCCATATAATTCAGAGACCTTTTCGGGTGTGGAGGCAACGTGCAGCACGCTTCTCCCTCCTTCAAAGTTTCCCTGAGGGGTCACTCCATAATAAGCAGCGAAGGCAGCGCCTTTCTCCTTGCCCAAGATCGCTTTAATCTGATCTCGGGTCCAGACAAAAAACTTTCCCTCCTCGCCTTCACTATCGGCATCCTGTGTGGCGTAGAAACCATCCTGTGACGATTTCATCTCGCGCAGAACATATTGGAGGACCTCTACGCCAACTTGTCGATATCGCTCTTTTTGTGTTGCCTGACAGGCCTCAAAATAAGTTCGAGAAAGAAGGGCATTGTCATAGAGCATCTTCTCAAAATGAGGAATCAGCCATCGCTCATCCACCGAATAGCGGTGAAATCCTCCGCCCAGATGGTCATACATTCCCCCGTTGGCCATCTTTTCGAGGGTCATTTCGACCATCTCTAATGCCTTCTTTGTGCCTGTTCTCTTCCAATAACGGAGAAGAAAAGAAAGGGCCATGCTGCTTGGAAATTTGGGGCCTCCACCAAACCCTCCATAATGGGGATCAAACTGACGCTCCAGGGTTTCAAAGGCACTCGATAGAATCTTCTCTTCCATCGACTCCTGGGAGGGAACAATGTCCACGATTTGATGAAGGGCATCCTTCATCTGAGCTGCCACCCTGCCCACTTCCTGTTGATGGGACCGGTAATACTCGGCAACCGTGATCAAAACCTTTGAAAAGCCTGGTATCCCTCCCCGGTCCTCGGGCGGGAAATAGGTTCCTGCATGAAAGGGAACGAGATCAGGAGTTAGAAAGACGGTCATGGGCCAACCACCGCTACCGGTCATCACTTGAACAGCATTCATGTAGATCTCATCGAGATCGGGACGTTCTTCACGATCGACCTTGATATTGATGAACCGCTCGTTCATCATCCTCGCGATGGCTTCATTTTCAAAAGATTCCTTTTCCATCACATGACACCAGTGGCAGGACGAGTAACCAATGCTGAGGAGAATGGGTTTATCCCCATTTCTTGCCCGACTTATAGCCTCTTCCCCCCACGGATACCAATCCACTGGATTATGGGCATGCTGCAAGAGGTAAGGACTTGTCTCATATATTAAGCGGTTTGTATGCTTGGGTTCGTTCTCCATCATAGTTCCTCCTTCTTGACGTCCCCTCGTAGAAAACCTCTCCCATTAATATGACCATTATATGGCTTAAGTTCAATGGGAAGATATAGCTAATCCTAACCTTCCATGGGGAGGGCTTTGTGAGTCCTCGGCCTGAGATCGGGTCGGAGGCGCAGTTGAATGGGCAAGGCGAGGGTGGGCGAAGGGATGAGGTAGCTTCTTAACGGGGGGGAATTATTTGGCTCCCGTGTATTCCAAGATATGGAGGCCGGTACCTGCTCGGTCAGTGATGTAAATCAGATCTCGATAATCGAGATCCACATCATTGGTCTGAATCACCTTCTTCACCCGTGATTTCGTCTTATCCGTTGTGTCAGGAATAAAATACCCTACCTCTTTTGGTTTAAATGGATCGGAGAGATCGACAACTCGTAACCCTGCATTGAAATAAGCGATGTAGAGAAGTCTCCCTCCAATGATCTCCCCATCCTTTGTCTCTGCAAATTGATGAGGACCGAAGCGACCCCCTCTCTCACAGAAATCTCCATCAGGTACCTTGAAGGTAGCCACAGGAATGGGATTTATCTCTTCTGTCGCATCAATAATATAAATCTGCCTTCGAACCTCCTGGCATCCTGAAGCAATCGCCTCTTCTGAAACGACCAGGAAGTTCCTCACATCCCCATAGCCTTTCGTGAAATGAGGAACCTTCAGTGAAGAGAAAGGAACCGTGGTGTGAGTTCCTGAAAAGGGTGGAGAAAAGTCTAAATGGGCGATCATCCTCGGTTTCTCTTTGTCGGTGATGTCTAAGATCACCACATCTCCGCCCGCGAGGTAGGAAAGATAAGCCCGGTTGCCTGAGATGACAGGATGATGGAGGCTCACTCCTGCACTTCCTGCCCGAGGAGGTTGTCCGGGAAGACCCCAGTTCGTTACAAATTTTGGGTGATGCGGATCTCTTAGGTCATATATAATCAGGTGCTGTCCCCTCCAGCCTGGCACTGTTCCAGAAAGATAAGCATAGCCGGTTTTAGCATCCCACCAGCTTTTATGAGCAGTGTTTAATCGGTCAATAATCGAAATGCGATTGGGATTGGACCGGTCCGTAATATCCCAGATTTCAAAACCAGTGAATTCGCTCGACTCCTGGTTCCGGAGCAAATAATCCTTTCCATCAAAATATTTTTGAACCACTTGAACGGCACGGCTCTCTGCCCCTCGATAACCCGGTATGTGTTTAACAATTTTAGGATGTTTTGGGTTAGAGACATCGAGGAGGGTTGTCCCGTTAGGTTCTGCTTTCCCGGTCAGAGGATTATATTCCTCTCGCGATGGTGTCCCACATAGGCATCATTTCCTTTCAAAACCACCTGAAGGGCTTCACGGCCCTGCAGATCACTATGTCCCACAAGGCGGACATTCAGCGCCTCAGCCGAACAGGCTTGTTTCGAAATCAGAAGAGTGGAACTCGTTAAAAAGAAAATGGGAAATAAAAAAGAGGTCATGATTTTCATTGGGAATTTCTCTTATTCCTGATAGGTTCATCCCTCGCAGCGATCACGGAGTGAGATTCTTATCCTCTTTGAATCTTGAAAAAATAATTTATGCATAAATCCTTGCAAGGGCCTCCATTTCAAAGATCAATAAGAAAAAGAACAAAGAGGTGAAAAATACAAGTACGCCTTTTATCCATCTATTTTTCAGCATAAACTTCCTCCTGCCTTAAATCTACAAAATGAGTCATTCAGTGAAAAATTTTAGCATGTTCTACCGCAGGTTGCCAATTCATTTTATTGTAATTCATTACGGTTCCTCTCCCCTCCGGGGAGAGGGGAAGGGGTAAGGGGAAAATTTTTAGTGACGAACCTTTTCTCAATTTGATACAATGATATCTGGAATCATCCCCATTTCCTAAAATAGAAGCAGACTGATATGAATGAAGGGGAAAAAATTGGAATGAATTTTATTGCAACGGTTACGGCCCAGAAAGGTTTGAAAGCACACCTCCCTGCCGATTCAATACAACGTTAAGGATAGCAAAGAGGGGATCTCATGAAAACCAGGCAGCAATTCAATCGTCGGGAGTTTCTCAAAACCACGGGAGGGGCCTTAAGTCTCTTCACAGTGGCTACAGATGTTCCATCAGCCAATTCCGACACGCCGGAAGGCGGCCTGCAGCCGGTCAAACGTAACCCGGCACAACTGCAGCGGTTGCTGGACGAGATGGACGCCAAGGGTTACCAGTTTTGGAGTGTCCCACGCAAGGACGGTGAGTTTCTTCATTTTCTGGTGAAGGCAACTCGCTCGAGAAATGTCCTGGAGTTGGGAACTTCTCACGGGTTTTCGGCAATTTGGATGGGGCTCGCCCTGGAGGAAACCGGCGGCCGGTTGACCACGATCGAAATCGACAAGGAACGACACGACCTGGCACGCAGGCACGTGAGCGAGGCAGGGTTGTCACAACGGGTAACTCTCATCAGGGGCGACGCCCATTCGGAGCTGACGAAACTCGGCGGATCTTTCGATTTCGTCTTCCTGGATGCCGACAAAGAAGGGCAGGTGGACTACTTCAACAAACTCTACCCGAGCAAGTTTATGCGGGGAGGAATTCTTGCGGTTCACAATGCCATCCGGCAGGCCAACTCCATGAAGGATTACCTGGGAATGATCCGGAGGCATCCTGACTTTGACACGGTCATTCTGAGTGCGACAATGGACGACGGTTTTTGCCTGAGTTATCGACATCGGGCAGGGTAAGCTTGACGGCTTTACTGACAGCCCTCTCCCAGCCCTTTCTTCTGGGTCGATTCCCTGAAATCCCCTGATCAAGGATCTGTTTTAAGCAGAAATTACACCCTGCACAGGTCACCTGAGCATGCTTCTCCAATTTCTTTTTCACAGAACCCTTCATGATTAAAGGACCTTCTCGCGGACCCTAACACAAAGACCATGATCAACACCAAGGTTTTTGACGGTTAGAAAGACCGCACGCCTGCTGCTGGGACACCACGTCCGGCTCAGTAGCTTGATGACCCCCTCCATTTCGGGTTTGCGAGGACTACGGACGTCTCGACCTGTCGCTCCGGAATCGTCCAATATTTTTTGAGGAGTTGCCTTTTCTCTTCCGCCAGAAGAAGTCGATAGCCGTTCTTCTGATAAAACGCAATTGCCCACGCTGCATCGGCCCACGTTCCGACCAAAATGGGTTTGCCAGTCGTGGACTCCAGAATCCGGAGCAGACGTGTCCCTATTCCTCGATTTCTATGGCTCGATCTTACGTAAGCATGCCGGATAAGAGTCACATCTCCTTTGTCCTGAATGCCCATTACCCCAATCAAGGTGTTTTCGTCTTCGAATCCCCAGAAAGAGACCCCGGCCTCAATCTCATGTTGTAGTTCTTCGCACGACATATAGGGTTCATGCCACCGATCCGCCGGTATGACGCCTCTGTATGCTTCTGCCGCATCGTTGATGATATCCAGAATCGTCTCAGAATCCGTGTCGTTGCACTTTCTAATCATCGTCTATTCCCTTGTGGAATGAGGGACGCAGAATAAGAACTCAATTATGGAATCATGGTCAAAAAGACGGGAATGGACCCACCCTTAAGGGATCAAGATCACTTTGGCGGCGTGGCGGCTTTCCAATAATTTAAAGGCCTCCTCCCACTTTTCAAGGGGGAGTTTGTGGGTAATCAGTTTGTCCACAGGGAGAAGTCCTTTCGAAACAAGACCGATTGCCGTCTCCCCTGAAGTCCAACTGCTGGAGAAACAGAAATCGTAGCGAATCCCTTTAAAGATACCCCGATCATATGGGATTGAGACCCGGGGTATCCCGGAAACGCCCATGGCACAGATTCTTCCAAGCCTTCGCACCATTTCGAAAGCCCGGGAAATCGCCTCTTCGCCACCCGATGTCTCGATAAGGATATCCATACCCTGGCCATTCGTCATCTCCGGACCTTCTTTACGGGATCTTCCTTATCGATATTGAGGATGAAATCAGCATTCAGTTCCCTGGCCTTTTCAAATCGTACTCCCTCTGCTGAACTCCTTCCTGTGATTCCAGCCATTTTTACTCCAGCAGCCTTCACAACGGCAAGAGACAGGAGACCGATGGGACCCGGTCCGGTAACGACGGCTGATTCCCCTTACGATCCACGTTATTTTTTATTTCACCCTCGTGCGTCCTTGATAGCCTTCAGGAATGCGCGAGTGTTTTCGGTGATGATATTAAATTTTTTCTCCTTGACTGCCTTCTTATCGACCAACTCACCACCTGCTCCGAGGGCAGTGGCTCCGGCCTTAATGAAGGCTCCCGCATTCTGTAGACTCACTCCACCTGTGGGCACATAGAGAATTTGTGGCAGCGGCCCTCTCAAGGCCCTGATGTATTCCGGTCCACCCAGTTGGGCAGCCGGGAAAACCTTGACCATATCTGCACCTGCGTTCCAGGCTGTCAGGATTTCAGTGGGAGTCATAGCTCCTGGTATGATGACTGCGCTGTAACGATGGGCAAGCTGAATGAGGTCAAGATGGAGTGTCGGGGTTACAAGAAACTGCGCTCCTGCCAGCAGGGCTGCTCTTCCGGTTTCAGTATCGAGAATTGTTCCTGCACCTATGATGATGTCATCTTTATATTTTTTGGTCAGCTCTTTGATCGTATCAATAGCCCCTGGAACACTCATCGTGATCTCGATCAAGGTGACTCCACCCTCTTTGATCGCATCAGCCACATCGATTGCCTCTGCCGAAGAGGCCACCCGGATCACCGGGATTAATCCTTCTGATACCATTCGGTTAAAAACATCTCTTTTTTCCATAATACCCTCCTAAGAACCGCATCGTGCATAGCGCAAAGCGTAAAGACCTTTAGTATAGAAAATGCAGATTTCCAAATTTTGCATTTTACATTTTGCAATTTGCATTAGCCCGTTACCTTGAAATCCTAAGGCCTGCGCCTTTCATCTGGGCTTCGACTTCTTCCAGGGTATTCCAGTTGAAGTCGCCCGGTATGGTATGTTTGAGTGCGGCAAAGGCATTCCCATACTGCACACCCCTTTGCACATCTTTTTCCTTAATCCAGCCGTAGAGAAATCCGGATGTGAAGGAGTCTCCAGCGCCCACGCGGTCCACGATCTCTACTTCATACTTCCTATCTTTATAGAGTTTCCCCTCTTGAAAGGCGATTGCTGTCCAGTTGTTTCTCCAGACAGAGAGGTCTTCCCTCAAGGTAATGGCAACGACTTTAAATCGGAAGGTCTTGGCCAGTTTCTCAGCCACGGCCTCATAATCTTTCTCCTTGATGCCGAAGACCACATGGGTATCTTCCTCTGTGGTGATCAGGATATCGACATCGGACATCATGGGTTCCTGGATCTTCTTTGCATCGGCTGGAGTCCAGAGCTTCTTCCGGTAGTTGAGGTCATAGGAGACAGTACAGCCAGCCTTCTTTGCTGCCATCATCGCCTCGGTCGTTACCTGTGCAGCAGAGGGGCTCAGGGCAGGAGTGATACCACTTATATGGAAATGTTTCGATCCCGTGAAGATCTTTGCCCAGTCGACCTCGCCGGGCTGAATCATACTGATGGCCGAGTTTGCCCGATCATAGAGAACGCTCGATGCACGGGGCGATGCGCCAAATTCGACAAAGTAGAGCCCTGCCCTCCCTCGGTCTGACCAGACAATATGAGAGCAGTCCACTCCAAACTCCTGGGCCCGGTCGCGGATCATATAACCGAGACCGTTCTTGGGTAATTTAGAAACCCAAGCACTCTTCAACCCAAAACGGGTCACACCAACAGCCACATTCAATTCTGCCCCGCCAATATTGACATTCAGACTCCGGGTCTGTTCCAGCCTCTGAAAATTGGGTGGAGAGAGTCTCACCATTGCCTCTCCAAAAGTCACAACCTCGTACATACAACGCTCCTCCTTTCAATAAAAATGGAATAGGCCGACGAAAAATGCCCATCTGCTGCGTTTCCCTCATCCCTCGCCATTGCAGCGTACTTCTGAGTACGCCTCATTCCTCGGAATTTCGGGGGCCTTGCATCTAGGCATTTTTCATCAGCCTTTCAGAATATTTTCAAACATCACCCAAAAGATTCCTTCGAATTTGTTACTCTCTTCTGTTTGATTCTAAACTTATTGCTCCGAACTCCTAACTTTTTTTAGTTTGTTTCAACACCTCCTTATAATGGTCGTCGTACACCGAGCATCCGACCCCTTTTTGAGATCTTAGAAGAATGCTACACCCTCCGCAGGCGGTGCAGAAATGGACCTGATCGATTTCGCCCGACAAGATCTTTTTGGCAAAGAGAGGATCTGCCAGGGATTGTCTTCCAATTCCGATCATATCCACATTGCCATCTCCCAGATTTTTCTCGGCCCAGTAGGTGAAACTCTTTTTTGAGGGATCGGGCTCTTTCAGATCGTTTTTACCATCTCTCAGATAACTGTAGCCTGACCCGATCACTGGAATCTTGACAAGGGTCTTCACCATCTCGGCCCATCCAAAATGCCTGTAAACGCCTTCCGGATAATTCTTTGTCGGCCTTACGATCTCAGGGGTGATAGCGGGTATCCCGGCAGAGACATTGATGTAATCCATGCCCAATTCTTCCATCATCCGGGCAAGGGTCAGGGGCTCATAGAGATCTTCGATCACCTCCTGGGGACCCGAGGTTCCAAAGCCTCCAGGAATTCCTTCGTAAACCGAATACCTCGCTCCGATGATAAAAGAATTTCGTCCAACGGCATCCTTTATCTTTCCCGTCGTCTCTTTGAAAAACTTGGTCCGGTTCTCAAAGGTTCCACCGAAACGGTCCCCTCTGATGTTGGCCGGCCTTAACATCTCTCCACAGAAATAACCGTGACAGTTTTTGAAATCAATCCCATCCGCTCCCACCTGTTTGGCAATGATGGCTGCCTTTACAAACTTCTCACTGATCCCTTCAATTTCCTCCTCGGAGAGAACATGAATTTTCGGATCTGCTGTGGGACAGATGGAGACCACTTTGGAAAAATCAGCACCACTGACTCTTCCTGAATGGTTCATCTGAAAGAGGATCAAGGACTTGTCATTGATCTCCTTCATCTCTCTCACCAATCTCTCGAATGCCGGGGCTGTCTCTTCCGAGATTTTCAACTGGTTCTTCCTTGCCCGACTCTCATAGCTGATCGTGAGAGATTCAACCACGATGATACCGGCTCTACCCTCTGCCAGTCTTCGATAGCGTTTGAATGTAAAGTCGGTGGGATTTCCGGTGGCATCGCCATCATTGCACTCCATGGGCTGGTTCACAATTCGGTTGGGTGCCCATCTGTTTCCGATCTGAATGGGCTCGGGAAGCATCTCCAAATTCATCTTTCCTCTCCGAAGGGATAGATTTTTTATTCCTTAACAGTCTCCATGCAGAAAGGATTGTCTTCTTTGCCCTGAAGAGATCAAAGTCAATAGGATCTCCTCCGGAAGATTCCTTTCAGTTCCTTTCCAGCCACGGAGACCCCTCTCCTAAATGATTTCATCCGTCCGACGATGGTAAGGACGATAAAAAGGATCAGGACCAGTGAGATGGGCCGCGTAAAAAAGGGAATAATTGCTCCATCGGTTAGAACAAGGGCCCTTCTTAAATTTTTGTCAAGAAGATCCCCAAGGATGATGCCGAGGACAGTCGGAGCAACGGGATATTCCATCACTCTCATGTAGTATCCAATGATGCCAAAAACGACCATGACATACACATCGAACATCCGGCTGGAAATGGCGTAGGAGCCGATGGTACACAAGACAAAGACGAAAGGCATCATCTTCTCTCTGGGTATGGTTAAGACTTTAACCAAAAGTCTCACCATCGAGAGACCAAGGATGAACATGGCAACGGTTGCCAGAAGCGTCATGGCCACCACCTGGTAAATGAAATCCGGGAATTCAATCATGATCAGGGGACCTGGTCGTACGCCGTGAATGAACATGGCCGCTAAAAGCACCGCTGCGGGAGCCGACCCTGGGACAGCAAGGGAAAGGACAGGAATCATGGCCCCAGGAACACAGGCATTGTTTCCGGTCTCTGCGGCGAGGAGCCCCTCCTTGCTTCCTTTTCCGAATTTTTCCTTCTCCTTGCTGCTCCGCCTGGCAAAATCGTAAGAGACCCAGGCGGCAATATCTTCACCCACGCCTGGGATCGCCCCGATAATGGTTCCAATCACCCCGGACCGGAGGATCGTCCTCCAATAACGCAGAAGATCGCTGATTTGGGGGAAGACCCTATCGATTCTTGAGTCGATTAGCTCCAATTTCGGCTGCTTCATGATCATCAGGATTTCAGAAAAACCGAAAACCCCAACCATGGAAGGGATGAGAGCAATTCCTCCGGAAATCTCGACACTGCCAAAGGAAAAGCGTGCATAGGCATGCATACCTTCCATGCCGATCATCGCGATGAAAAGTCCGAAGAAGCCGGCGATCCAGCCTTTGAGGGGGTCCTTGGGCGCCGTGAGATTCCCGCAGATGATGATTCCAAACACACAGAGCCAGAAGAATTCAAAGGACTCGAATTTGAGGGCGATCGTGCCAATCAAAGGGGTGAAGAACGCAAGCATGAGTATGCCGAAGAGGGATCCTAAGAAAGATCCTGTGGTTGCGAGACCGATCGCTTCTCCTGCTTTCCCTTGCATGGCCAACGGATGGCCATCAAGACAAGTCGCGGCATTGGCAGGGGTCCCGGGTATGTTGAGCAGGATTGCACTCCGGCTGCCACCATAGATGGCTCCGATATACATGCACATAAGGATCAGGACCGCATTTTCCGGCGCCATTTTGTAAGTCAGGGTGGTCATCAGGGCCACACCCATGGTTGCTGTCAACCCTGGGAGCATACCTACGATAATCCCGAGCTGGGTGCTCCATAGGACATTAAAGAGATCCCAAGGATTCAGAAACGTGAGCAAAGCATTACCAAACCGAACGATCCCTTCGATCATCTCTCCGCCCTATTCACGGTAGATCGACCAGAAATAAGTATCGGAAAACGAGCGTGACCCCTCCAGAAACCAGGACGGCCTCAAGCAATGCGGTAAGGACGGTCCTTTTTTGGGAGGCCATACTCTTCCGAGGACGGAATTCGAAAATAAAGATGAAAAAGAAGACGAAAAGCCCTGTGGCAATAGGGTATGCCAGTCTTCTGAGAACAAAGATTCCATAAACGACACACAGAAAGAGAGAAATCAGAAACCGCTTTGTCGAGTCATCTAAGAGGTATGCTTTAACAGCCGTGGCGTCCAAGCCGAGCTTGTAACCCTTTTTATTGACGGACCTGAGTAATAGGATCAGGCCGAGAATCATGAAAATCACCCCAAGGAGTCCAGGAACGATTCCAGGGACCGAATAAGGATTGACCCCCAAACTTTCAAAACGAGGCATCTCAAAAGACCTGACAAGCACAGCCAATCCGAATAGTGTTAGGCCAATGGCAGCGACAAAGTCCGCTTTCGGCATGTTCCTATCTTGCATAGAATACCCTTAAGACTTGAAAAAGGGAACACCCTGCTCACAGAGTGTTCCCTTTTCGGGAAGTCACACCCCTAAATGACTTAAGGATGAGGAATACCAATCGTGTCAGGTTTCACCTTTGCCTTTCCAGCATCCCAGTAGAGCCAAGCAGTGAATTGAATGAAGGGAAAGACCTTCTCCAGAGCCTCTTTTCCATAATAAGGGGTAAAAAGAGCCGCGCGATCGTTTGCATAATCCTTGAGCTTCGCCGAATTCGCAATGCTTTTGGCCCAAATATTATCAAGCGTCTGGACCACCTCATTCGGCACGCCCTTGGGGATGAAGATCCCAAAGTATGAAGGAAGGCCCTTCATGTTTGGAATCCATTTTTTGATCGATGGAATGGTTCCATACCCTTTGACATTCAGATCCTCATCGGTCAGGGCCGCAAGGGGCCGGAGTTTCTTTGCCCGGATCATGTCGACCTGCTCGACGGCAAGTTGGGGAGTGACTTGGGCCTCTCCTGAAACAGTAGCAATGACAGCTGGGTTTCCGCCGTCGTAGGTGACATGTTTGTATTGAATTCCAGTGTTTTTCTTAATGGCTTCGATCGCGACTGCCCCCATCGAAACCTCGCCGGCGGTGGCTACAGGGATCTTCCCGGGATTTTCTTTGAAGGCCTTCAAGAGCTCCCCAAAATCTTTATAAGGCGTGTTGGGATTTACAGAGACCACCATGACGTTGGCCACATCTAAGTAAAGATGCCAGTCATTGATGGTCGTCTCGAGAAAGCCTTTGACCTTGTATGTTCCTAGATCGCCCGCAGCCCCTGATGCCCAATAGTAGCCGTCTTTCTTGGCATCCATGACCGTTTTAGTTCCAACGGTCCCCGAGGCTCCCGGCTGGTTGACGACGACGACCTTCTGGCCCAAGGGGCCTTCGAGTTCCCCGGCGACAATGCGTGTGACCTGGTCTGTTGACCCCCCCGCCCCCCAGGGCACGATGAGGTTGACAGGTTTCTCAGGTTTCCACTGCGCATGGCTTGCTACGCAGAAACCGAAGACCACAACAACGGCTGCAATTGACAGAACGCTCAATTTCCGATACATAAGAATCCTCCTTTTGTGAATTTTTTATTAAAATTCCATTTTATCATAGAAATCGTCAAAAATACCAAAAAAAATAGCCTCCTGTTCAATCCAAACCCTTAGAAAGTCTTTACCGTATTCGATATCCATCTGAGATTCAAACCTCCAATTTTACGGGGACCTTCTTTTTCAAGACCATCTTGCCCATCTGGTTCTGAATAACGATATATTTTCTCCATTTTGAGTCCTGGATAGGAAGAGGCTGAGGATCATCAGAATGGCCGAAGAAGAGGTGTGGTCCTCTCGACTCTTTCCGCATAAGGCAGGCCCTTATGATCATCTCGGCTACATCACGTAGATTTTCCGTCTCAAGGGCAAAGACCAACCCCTTCCCATCTGGAGTAATCTTCTCTTTTTTCAAACCCTCTAAAGCCTTGAGTCCTTTTTTTAGACCTTCCTCTGTCCTGACCACGCCCGCATACTGGGATGTGATGGATTGAATCTCACTTCTCATCTCTGATGCTTGTTTCCCGTCATTCATGCTTATTAATTTGCTCAAATACTTCTTGATCTGGCTGGACCTTATCTCCTGTCTTTCCTCGATGGACCTCGCCTCCAGGGCAGCCTCATGGCCTGCTACTTTACCAAAAACCTGACCGTCGAGTAAAGCATTTCCACCTGGACGGTTTGCCCCATGCTGCCCCCCTGCGCACTCCCCGGCCGCATACAGACCCTTCAGGATTGTGTCCCCTCTCTCACGGATCTTAATGCCCCCCTGAAAGTGCTGGATAGACGGTGCGATCTCAAGCTGATCTCCTGCCTCCAGGTTAACCCCATTCTCCTTGAGCCACTCGATGGAGGTCGGGTTGATCTCTCTTAATCGATTGAGGGGAGACTCCTTTCTCTTTCCGGTACCCAGCTCTTTCTTCATCTCAGACTGGTACCTCTCCTGCCATTTGGATTGAAGATCCTGAAATCTAAATCCCTGAGGATTACACCGGTAATCCAAAAATACCCGATGGCCTTTGACCATCTCCTTTGAAACTGCAATATCGATGAGACAGGTTTTCTTCTCACTTGAAACAGGCCAGCTCGCTCCCTTCTCAAATACATAATTGTAGATCTCTGCCCTCGAAGTGCCTTGAGGAAAGTAGTTAGCTAAAAACTCCCGGCCTTCCTCGTTGATGAACCTGGGAATCGACCTCATCATGCTTCCGGAACAGGCGAGCTTGGTCTCAACAGATGAGAGGCCGATCTGGATAAATTCCATGTTGACCAGCTCGGCCCCTGCCCGGTAAGCCAGGGCATAGCCGTCCCCCGTCATGCCGGGAGGAAAGACATGGACCTTAAAGGCTTCTCCTGCCCCGCCCGTAGCCATGACCATAGTTTTACAGGATAAAATTTTGAGACCCTTTTCAATCTTCTCTTCTCTTTCGCCTATTCCAAAGGCCCCAATCACACGGCCCCGATATTTAATGAGTTCCGATACCATACAGCGATCAATGATACGAATATCCATGGAAGAGATCTTTCTGAGCAAGGCCTCTTCAATATGATTGGCTGTCCTTGGGCCCGTATAACAGGCCCTGGCATACTCCGAACCATCCGTAACAAACTGATCGGCACAACCCTCTGTCCTCTTTGCGAAGGGAACACCCAAACCAGCGAGAAACTCAAAGGCCTCCTGGGATCCCTTTGCCAGAATGGCAGCCAAATCGCCGTCTGAGACATAGCCTCCAATTCGGTAAATATCTTCAGCATGATACTTCCAGTTGTCCGATCCAACAGGCTCTGTGTAAGGAAGTGTGGCATGAAAGGCCATCCGATCGGAACAGGCAATTGCTGTCACACCGCATTTCCCAAGGGTCCCCTTCACAACAAGGACGACCTTCCCTCTCTTTAGGTTCTCTTTCGCCTCGATGGCTGCCCTTAGACCAGCACCGCCACTTCCAACAACCAGAACATCACAATTAATAGGTTCCATAATTCTTTTTCAGAACTAAAAATTTTCTCCCTACTTCCCTTTTAGAAAGGGAGGAGATAAAAATCAACCCTTTGACTCCTCAGCATAAATGCTGGAGTTCGCTCAGGGTTGATCCTGAGCGGCGCTTTGTCCCTCACCCTAAAGGGTGAGGCTTGGCGCCGCCGAGCGGATCAAGCGTGCGGCAGAAGGACTGCCTTCACTGCCTCCTTTGTTTTCATCACCCGAATGGCATCGTTTGCCTCCGATAGAGAGAATCGGTGGGTGATCAATTTTTCAAACTCTTCCATTCGGCTCAGGATCAGTTGGAGTGCCATATGCGTATGCCGGACCTCACTGACCCATATGCCTTGGAGACGGAGATTTTTGCGCCCGATATCAAGAAAGGGATCGATCTCCATCTTCCCACGAGGTTCTGCGAATCCGGCCGATACACAGGCTCCGCCTGTCCGGGTTAATGAAATGCACTCGGTCAGGGCATCCGATTCCCCAGCCATCTCAAAAGCCACATCCACCCCCAGGCCATGCGTTACTTCCATAACAGCTTCCTTCCGTACCTCTTTTGATAATTTGTTCCGGTTTAGTGTGAGTGTGGCTCCAAGGGTTTTACACATCTTGAGCCTATCCTCTGTGCCTCCGATTGCGATAATCTGAGAAGCGCCAAAGGACCTCGCAAAGGCAACAGCAAATATTCCAATAGGCCCTGCGCCCTGGACCAAGACGGAATCTCCTGATTCCATCCCTGAAAGATCAAAGGCATGGGCCGTGGTCGCACCGGAACAGGTGGCAGGAACAAGAACCTGAAGGTTAACCTCTGATTCAATTTTGAAAAAATCAACTCTCGGATCGAGAGGGAGATATTCTGCATAATTTCCTGTGAGATAGGGAGGTTCCAAACAGGTCGTATGGATCCCATAGACCCAACGATTGGAGCAGAGGGAAGGTTCCATCTTTACCTTACAGAAGTAGCAGTGGCCACAGGTTACCCCCCTACTCCAAAGAACCTTGTCTCCCACTCGAAGGGGTATGCCATAAACATCCTTTTTATCCCCCCTCAACTCCACAACCTCTCCTGCACCTTCATGACCGAGAATCATGGGGAGACGGATGCGCGGGTCCCTTCCCTCCCACTGATGGACATCGGATCCACAGACCCCTGCTGCTTCGATCTTGACGAGGACTTCACCCTCTTTCAGGTTTGGGACCGGAAACGTCTTCAGGATTAGGGGTTCATTAAATTTTTCAAGGACCATCGCCTTAGCGTCCATGCATCTACCTCAACGATACCGTGATTCGCTGTACGTGATTCGTGCCTCGTTAAAAATTTTACCGCTATGCATTACAAAAATGGGATGCCCTTTCAGGATATCTTCTTTCTTGACTCTTGCCTCCCTGATTCCCAAGTCTCCCCTCACGAACCCCTCAATTTTTCCTGGCTGTCCTGACTTGGTCTAAGAGATTCTTTCCAAAGGCATACTCCCTTACAAAGGTCTCATAGACTGGTTGGATCCGTTTTTCGAAGGCAGGCTTATCGACATCAATAATGATCTGTACTCCCTTCTCCTTTATCCAACCTAAGGCATTATTCTCAAGGGTGATATAAACTTGGAGAAAATATTTTTCGGTCTCATAAGCGGCCTCTGTCATCTGGGCCTGGATATCTTTCGGAAGGCTATCCCACCACCTCCTGTTTGCGAGGAGGGGAGTGGTTATCCAGAAATGCTCGGTCAGGGAGTAGGCCTTACAGATCTCCCAATGTTTTGAGATCCAGAAAAGGGGGGGAGAGTTCTCCGCACCATCCAAGACCTTCTTCTGGAGATTCAGATAAATCTCATTCCAGGCGACGGGCATTGCAATGCCACCCATCTCGTTAATGGACTGTCTATGAATGGCGCTGGACCCGATTGCAATCTTGAGCCCCTTTAAGTCTTCAGGTTTCCGAACCGCCTTATCCATCGTATAGATACTCCGGCTTCCATCCTCGGCCCACATGATCCCCCTTAAATTCTGTTCCGGGTAAATCTCATTAAAAAAAATTTTCCCTACAGGACCCTGAAGGACCCGCCACATATCCTCCCTGTTCTGAAATAGATAGGGAAGGTCAAAGACACGGACCTCTGGAATCCACTCCCCAGTAAAGGAGGTCGGGAGTTTGGCCATTTCAATATTTCCCATCTTCAAACCGAGGTAGAGATCCTTTGTCTGGCCCAGCTGTCCGCTGTGATAAACCTGAATTTCCATCCTTCCTTTCGTCTTCTCTCTGATCTTATCCGCAAAATATATCCAGGCCCTTGTGTGGGGATGATCGGGAGACAGAATATCAGCCAACTTCGCCACGCTCTTCCATTCCTGTGTTTGGGCACTCGGCGGGATGGTTAAAGATAAACCGACCATCAAAACCACAACGACTGCCCACTTTTTCACTCTGACACCTCCTAAAATATTTTATGGTTTTGGAAACGCAATTCCTTTTGTTGTCACCTCCCTTCCCTCATGAAATATGAAAATTTTTAAGGCCAACAAAAAAATACTAACATATCCATTTGTGGTTTTCCTGTTCACTCCCCTTTGATGATGACTTTGATGGCCCCACCCTTGGGATCCATTAAAACCTCAAAAGCCTGCTGTAAGGAAGAAAGGGGGAGCACATGGCTGATGATTTCTTTAAGTCTTATTTTTCTTCCCTCAAGCATCTTTAAGGCCGTCTGAAAATCCCAGCAGTACCCCTGCGAACCCATCAAAGAGATCTCCCTCTGAACAAAAATATTCGCTGGAATCTTCATCTCTGGATTTTCAAAAATTCCCAGTAAAATGGAGGTCCCTCCTTTTTTCAAAACCTTTAAAGATTGGACGAGCGTGCCTTCCAAACCCACGGCTTCAAATGATCGATCCACGCCCATTTGAGAGGTCTTCTCTAAGATCTTTTCAACTGCGTTTCCTCTGGAATTATGTAACGTTTCAAAGGCCCCGAGTTTCTTTGCCTTTTTCAACCGGTGTTCCTGGACATCGACCACAAAGATCTCTCCTGCTCCCGACAACCTGGAAAGGATCAAAACCAAAAGACCTACAGCGCCAGCTCCAAAAATTGCCACCGATTGTCCAAATTGGAGATTTCCTTTTTTGACGGCGTGAATGGCCACGGAGAGGGGTTCAACCAGAGACCCCTCATCGAATGAAACAGTTTGGGGCAGTAGATGAACCCAATTCTCCCGGGCAATAAAATAGGGGGCAAACCCACCCTGCCCTCTCCTGTACTGGAAACTAATGTTCAGACAAAGATGGTACTCCCCTCTACGGCAGAAATAACACTCACCGCAGACGATTACAGGCTCCACAACCACTCGATCCCCTTCCTTTACTTTAAAAACTTCTTTCCCAAGACTCAGAACTTCTCCTGATACTTCGTGGCCAATGGCAACCGGAAGGGGAGCAGCCGGATGTTTCCCTTTGAAGATGTGGAGGTCACTCCCACAGATGGAGGTAGCTTTCACTTTCATCAGTACATCATGAGGTGAAAGTTTCGGTAATTTCCTCTCTCGAAACTCCACCCTCCCGGGAGCTGTTACGAACGCCATGGGGTAGGTTTTATCCATCGCTTCTCAATACCTCCAGCATCTGAATTGTGACCAAATCCCAAATTCCAAATCATGCTCTTTCAGAAGCGTGACTGATGCAAAACCGGGTTTTGGATGTGTAATCGTATTTGCAGTTCTCTTGGGAATGCCTTTTTCGTGGATAAGGTCATTCAATGTCTCCTCAGGGAGGTCTGCGAGTAAGACCTTTCCAACAGCACAACTATGGGCTGGATTCCGTAACCCAACCCGGGAAGCCATCCTCAGGCCACTGTGGTTATGAGCAGCCTCGACCTTATCGACATAGACGATCTCATTTCGGTCAAGGAAGACGAGATGGACCGTTTCTCTGGTTCTTTCCGCAAGATCCCTCAAAAAGGGCTCCGCCTCTCTTCGCAGATCGAGCTGACTGAGGAGGAGCTGCCCGAGCTCTATGAATTTAAAACCCAAGGGGTAGTATCTTGTCTTGGGGTCTTGGTGGACATAACCAAAATAGGTAAGGGAAGAAAGGAGGCGATGGGTCGTCCCTTTCGGGAGTTTGACTTCGGCAGATAAGTCCCGGATGCTGATCCCCTGAGGGTTTTGGCTGAGGATGTCGAGGAGCGTGGAGACCCGTTCAATGGTTTGGACAAGATTATTCGGTTTTAAACTTTGAACAAGCATTTTATCGTTCCACCATACGGAATATCGTTTCTTATGATAATATGATTGGAAATGTTGTCAAGATTTTTTGCCAGCTTGTTGAAGAAATTAGGAAAATTAGGATTGAAATTACGAAGGGAATTCTGATAAAATTGTTCAATATCTGATCCGAAAGGAGTTATTATGGTTAAAAGGATTCTCGTTCCGTGGGGTATGCCGGAAATTGGAAGGAAGATATTGAAAAAATCGAAGGCAGGAGTCGCATTCCTTCATGGTCCCAAAGGCGAAATACCGAGTCTAAAAGAATTGACAGAAGCAGTGCGTCATGCAGATGTGTTGATTCCTCGGGGAACTCAGCTTGTTCCAAGAAAGGTGATGGAATCCAATCCCAATCTCCGAGGGATCGCCAACTATGGCGTGGGATACGATAATATCGACGTGGCTTCTGCCACGGAACTCGGCATCCCGGTAACCAATACCCCGGGGGTCCTAACTGAGACGACTGCAGACCTCGCCTGGGCTTTGCTCATGGCAACGGCAAGATGGATCCCTCAGGCTCATATTTACACCCTTTCCGGCGAATGGAAAGCAGTGGGAGGAAGGACCTTCATGGGTCTCGATATTGGACCAGGAGGTTCCAACCGACCTAAGGTCCTGGGCATCATCGGTTTCGGGAGAATCGGCAAGGCCTTGGCACGAAGAAGCAAAGGGTTTAAGATGAAAGTGGTCGCTTATGATCCTCTCCTAAAAGAGTGGATTGAAAAGGCGAGGAGTGTATCCTACCGGGAGCTTGATGATCTGTTGAAGGAAAGTGATTTTATCTCCATTCATTGCCCTTTAACCAAGGATACCCAACATCTGATTGGAGAAAGGGAGCTTAATCTCATGAAACCGACAGCCATTCTGATCAACACGGCTCGCGGTCCGATCGTAGATGAAAAGGCCCTGCTCTCAGCTTTAAAGAAGAAAAAGATCGCTGCAGCGGGGCTTGATGTGTATGAGAAGGAGCCGAAGCTTACGCCCGGCCTAACAAAATTGGATAACGTTGTCCTTCTTCCCCATGTTGGCAGTGCCACAAACGACACCAGGGGACAGATGGCTGTCGTAGCAGCAAAAAATGCCCTGGCCATGCTGAGAGGGGAAAAACCTAAAAACATTGTCAACCCTCAGATTCTTGATTCTACTGAATATCTTCGAAGGATAGAGAAATAATTCTTCTGAAGCTGAAATCTTACGACCCTGTTTTGATCCGTAGATTAGGGGCGTCCTTCTCAAAGAGATGCATCTTCGACGTAACAAACCGCAGGGGCACAAAGGCCTTTATGGAGACACCACACGAGTTGGTCGGCACAGTGACCGACCGTAGGTTTCTTTATAATCGGGCACAAGGCCGACACTGCAATTTACCCTGTTCAATTCTATTGTTTGGAACAATCCCCCCATGCCCCCCTTTAAAAAAGGGGGAGGTCGAATTTAAGTTTTTATTCTTTTCGTTTCTCTTCATAGACGAGGATTCTCTCCCAGACTTCACTCCCCAAATTTCCCAGTCCCGACAGGAACCGTTGAACAATATTCAGCATATCCGATCTTGTATTCCCCTCAAATCGGAAGGTGAAGGCGGGTTCTGTTACAGAGGCCCTCATCAAGGCCCATCCCTCATCGTATTCTGCTTTCACGCCGTCAACGAGAACAAGTCGTGCGCCTTGCCTCTTCGCATGGGCAAGGGCATCCCTGATGAGTTTCTCTTTCTCCCCTGAATATTTTATCCGGAGATCCGGTGTGCTGTAGTATTGAGGCAGATCTGAAATCAGCTCTGAAAAGGGTCTCTTTTTTTCAGCTATTAGAGAAGAAACAAACAGGGCGGAAAAGAGACCATCATCTCCTCCTTCCAACTCCTTATAGAATAGGTGTCCGGTGTACTCGCCTCCCAGGATCGCCCCGGACTCAAGCATCGTCCGTTTGATAAAAGTATGGCCTGACTTCTGGACGATGGCTTTGCCGCCATAACGCTCTATCGTCTCCGGAACGACTTTGGAGAGTTTTAGGTCATACACTACTTTTCCGTGAGGATCCTTTCTTAGAACCTCTCGGCTAAGCCACGCAATTAAAAGATCTGAAGGCACGCGGCGACCAAGCTCATCCACAAAACCTACCCGGTCTCCATCCCCATCGAATCCAGCTCCAAGGTCTGCCCCTTTCTTCTTTACCTCTTGCTGTAATTTGGTCAAGTCTTCCGGTCCGGCGATATCAGGAGACCGGCCGGGAAATCTTCCGTCCGGTTCTGAGAATAGAACTTCTGCTTTGATGTTCAGAATCTTCAACACATCCTGAATCACCCACCCTGTTGCTCCATTCCCGCAATCGAAGACAACCTTCAGAGCTTTTCCTGGCAAACTGGCAAAACGGGTGGCAAACCATTTAACATATTCTAACTTTATTTCTACCTTCTTAATCTTTCCCTGTCCAGAGAGAAAAGAACCTTTGACAACTATTTGTTTGAGCTCCTCCAATTCCTCTGGGGTGATCGGCAAATCCCCCAATACGGGTTTAAATCCATTGTAGACGGATGGGCTGTGGGATGCTGTTACCATGATACCGGCCTTAATGCCTAACTTCCGCCTCGCAAAGTAATAACAGGGTGTAGAGACCTGGCCTAAGTTATAAATGGTCACACCACTCTCAACGAGACCTCGCTGTAGCTCTTTCATTAACTCAGGAGTCGATATCCTAAAATCTCCACCGATGACTACTTTGGGCTCTTTTGTCATGGAGGCGACTGCGCGGCCAATCCTGTAGGCAAGGACGTCATTAACCTCGGTCCCAAACTCACCCCTTACATCGCAATCTTTGAACCCTGTTAAAGGTATCCCCTCTGTTGGCATTCTTTCTTTAGGGCCTCCCTTTTACCTTTCAAAGGCTCGATCATCGCTGGGATCGGTTCAAAAATCTCATCTCTCTGCACCATCTGCGCCTGTGCCCTGCTCACCTTACCTTTATACCAAGCCCATGCAGCTGCTAAGAGGGCACTCCCCATTGCAGCCCCCGGTTCCTTGGGTTTTACCAAGGCTTTTCCAAGGGCAGAGGCGATGAGGCGACCGAGTGTTTTTCCACGTCCACCCCCGCCGGAAAGAAAGAAATCTCCCTCCCCTTCTGCTCCAAGGGCTTTGGCCTCTTCGACGGACCAGGCTGTGACCATGGCGATTCCTTCAAGGTATCCCGCATACAGTTCCTCCTCATCATTGGCCTTGCCTGCGACAAAACCCTCTGCCTGGCTGCTCACAAAAGGCATGCGTTCCCCTTTTCTGATGAGAGGATAAACGATGATTGGGCTAGGCAGAGAATGGATGGCCATCTCATCAAGGGAGGACAGTCTTCCTTCGCCAAATGTCTTGATCAGGCTCTTACCCCCTACATTACTTGCTCCTCCTGGCAGCCAGTATCCCTCCGGATGACGATGAGAGTAAATCCTTCCCTTAGGATCTCTAATCAGATTTTTTGAAATGCCTCGAATTGCCAAGGTCGTCCCAAGGGTCAAGTTCCAATCTCCAACCCCCTTTGCGCCAGATGCCAAAAAGGATGCGGTTCCATCACTTGCTCCTGCAATCACCGGGGTCCCTGCTTGAAGTCCGGTCTCCCTGGAAGCTTCTGCAGATACCTCCCCTAATTTTTCCCCCGGTCTAAAAACCTTTGGGAATTTTGAGAGAGGCAACCCCAGTTCCCTTTCAATGAATTCTGGCCACATTCCTGAAATTAAATCGACACCTGATTTCAGGGCATTAGAGGTGTCCGTGCAATTAAAATCGCCAGTGAGCTTTCCTACAAGAAAGTCTGCAGCATGAAGAAATTTATAGGTGGCCTTGATGATGTCCGGCCTTTCTTTTTCAAGCCATACGAGTTTCACCAAAGAAAAGACAGGCGGGAAAGAATAGCCCAATCGTTCACTGAGTTCTCTGGCTGCCCTCTTAACTTCACCCTCCAGGCCACTGGCCCGTCCATCATTATACATTAAGGCTGGAATGAGGGGATGGCCCTGCTCGTTGACAGGGACAAATGTTCCAGAAGTAGAATCAATAGCAATGCCTACGATCTGATCCCCCACTTGACCAGAGATCTGTTTCAGGCACTCCTTGGACGCCTCCCACCATTGCCCAGCCTCCTGCTCCGCAAGCCCTGGGCCAGGAACATAGGGAGGTTTTGTGAACCGGCTCTCTGCCCTTGCAACGACCTTTCCAAGAGGGTCCACGACAAGCACTTTCGCTCCACTGGTGCCCACGTCAAGCCCACACACTAAGTCCATTGGAATCACATGCCCCGTATGGAATGAGCAGCTACCGTCTGGCTATCAATTTAGCCTTTTAAAATAACCTTCAAAAATCCCTCCCGGCCTCCCTTTTCCAAAGGGAGGAGTCCCGCCTGAGGCGGGATTCCCGCTTTTGACAAAGGGCGGATGGTGGGATTTGAAACACTTTAAAAATCGGCTACCGGAGCGTTGGAAGGACCCCCTGCGTCCCCGGCCTTGTCTCTAATTCCGGGGCGTGAGTTGGCAGGATGAAGTCCTTGCCTTTCGCTCTGGCCTTTAATTCTTCGATGCTTCTCCATGTCTCCAACACATTTGCATAACGCGCAGGAGGCGTGATGGAGTAATGGATCTCAGGGAGAGGGGTCAGGTTATCATAAATAAATATGGAGTCGCCGCAACAGATGAAAGTCCCCTCCACCGTGTCAATCTCCACAGACTGATGCCCAGGGGAATGGCCAGGACTGGGAAATACGCGAATCCCGCTCACAATCTCCTCCTCGCTGTCCACGATATCAATCTTGATCCCTTCAAAAGGCCTGCGGATTCCGAGGCTGGGATGCTCATAAGATTTGTAGTAGAGTGGAATTGGATTAAGAGCAAACTCATATTCCTTTCGGTGGGCAATGAACCGGGCGTTCACAAATTTTTCCATGTAAAAGACATGATCCCAATGCATATGCGTCAGGACAACAAGCCCGATATCCTCACACTTGATACCCAGCGAGGCAAGCCGCTCATGAATCGCAGCACCTTCTGGTTGATAGGATCCCGGGTGGTGATACCGGCTAGCCCGCTCTGTCCAAGCCATCCCCGTATCCACGAGTGCAAGTTCATTTCCGCCTTCAACCAAGAATACAATCGTAGGAAGAAGTATTTTCCCTTCTACATTGAAGTAGGAATGGGTGCTGTGGTGGTACAAATACGTTTTTTTGTCCGAGTTCGCATAACCTGTAACCATTGGCCTTATCGTCCGTTTTGACATAACCTCTGTATCCTCCTTATCGATTGATTCTTAGGATCTGCACACAACGTCATAAAAAATTTCGCAGGGAAAATCCTTCTTACCCCGGTTCTCACCGCGACAAACTCTACCGGAAATCCAGGAAGTCAACATCTGGATTCCGGGTCAAGCCCGGAATGACAGGAGAGAGTCAAAACCTTTCTTAATGAGCTTATATTTATGATGCTCTGTATGTTTTGTTTTTTTATCGGTTTCTCGCCAAGCGAATGAGCATTGCGATCTGAGCGGTCTCCTCGATCAGTTCTACAAGCTCCTCTGCGGCAAGAAGCGTTTTCCCCACCCCTACGGCTCCATGGTCCTGAAGTGTTGCCACATGAATTAGCGGATCCCGGAACGCATGAATGACGGATTCCGCTGCCTCCTTGCTTCCGTCAGGACCGCTGGGTACCAGAGGGATCCTCCCAAACTTGCTCTGGGCATGGACAGTCAAGGTGGGAATCTCTTCTCCCAAAACAGCCCAAGTCGTGGCCCACGGTGAATGGACGTGGACGATACCGTTGACCTCAGGCCGGACTTTGTAGATCCCTAAATGAAACGGCATATCCTTGCTCGGCTTGGCCGATCCCTTTAGGATCTCCCCCTCAAGGTCAACAACGAGCAGGTTGTCAGGGTTGCACTCGCTGAATCCCACGCCGCTCGGCTTGATCACAACAGTATTGCTTCCAACCACCCTGGCGCTGATATTGCCGCCTGTTCCGGTTTGTAAGTGAGCATTAAACGCCCTCTTTGCAACCTCCATCAGTACAAGCACCGTTGATCGAATCTCCTTTTCATCCATCATGGTTCTCTCCGTGTATTGGGTCTGATTATTCTTTTCGATTACCGCCATTCCTTCCCCCCGCTTAGCCCTTTCCTCCAATTGCCTCCATCATCCTTTCGAGCAGTTGGCATGCTTTGACGGCAAAAGCCTCGTCATTCATGTGGGCATCCACCTCCACAATGGGAACCTTTGAACTTAATTGTTTTTTAAGCGTTGTAAGGAATTCACCATCTGCTTCTGGATTGTAAAAGAGTCCACCTGGCCGATTCTGGTCTGAAAAACCTCGCAGGGGAATGGCTACTGCAGCAGGACCTTGACTCAAGTTCAGTTTTTTGGCCATGACTTCCCCAACCTGGCGCATCTGTTCATGGGAAACCCGCACATGGGTGAAAAAAGGACTGTGTCGATAATGGGGTCTCTTCCTCTCTTCTGCACTCAGTGTTTCGATCGGCCCTTTGCTAATCACATCAAGGGCTCCGGGAGCGACCAGTTGGGGAATTCCCTTTCTGCCTGCAGTTTCAAGGCGATCCTCTCCAGCAATACAAGTTCCTTTGAAAAGCTGGTTGGTGATCTCGTGTGTGGTCAAGTCTAAAACACCCAAAAACATCCCACTGCTAATCCCTTCTTCAAAAGCCCTTCCTCCATATCCATTAGCGTGATAACAGGTCATTTCATATCCATTCTCCTCAAGGATTCGCCTTGAGGCTAATATGGCAGGAGTCGTAATCCCAAGAGAGGTGGAGCCAATCACTTTTTTTTGCGTCTCTTCCGCAGGAGGAAGTCCGGCCATCCCTGCAAGCGCTGACGCAGCATTTCGAAGGATATTACGAAGGAGAGGATTTAATCCCAAAATATCGGCCACGGAGGGAAACAGGACAATGTCCTTGGTTCCGAGAATGGGCCGGATATCCTGGAAAGGGAGGGTTGAGACCATGACCTTTGGCAACCCCAGGGGAAGGGATCGCATCACGGTTGTTCCAAGCCATGTGCCCACTCCTCCCCCTAAGGCAATGACACCTCCAACCTCCCCTCTATGGAGCCATTCCTCCAAAATGGAGAGGGCACCCTGAGCCATGGCATTGACAGCATCCACTTTATCCTTTCCTTCCGAGAGAAGTTCTTCAATGGTTTTGCCTGTGCGGGCTGCGACCTCTTCCCGGGGAACCTCTGGTTTAAAGGCTGGAGGAGCCAGCAACCCAGTATCAATAACTCTCGTCTTCCAGCCCAAGGAATGAAGGCGATCCCTCAGAAAGGCCGTTTCCGCGCCTTTCGTATCTAACGTTCCGATAATCACGAGAGGTTTCGAGGACGAGCTTTTCATCACGTCTTCACGGCTCCAGCGGTCAATCCAGCGATGAGCTGCTTAGCAGCAAGGAAGGGGAAGATGATTGCCGGCAAAGCGACAAGTGTCCCCATGGCCGCAATATTTCCCCACTCCACGCGCTTTAACTATCCCTCCAAACCTCCCTTTTTCAGGGCCGAATGAAGGGAGGTTATTTTTTCTTTTTTATTTCGAACAGATTACAGAAGAAATTGTCGGCTGATTATCTCGGAAAGGCAGCGGGAATCCCACCGTCGACCGGAAGTGTGGCTCCAGTGGTCGGGGTCTGGTTGCTGGCAAAGAAGACCACGACATTCCCCACATGCTCTGCCAGGATGCGGGCCTTGAGAAGGTTTCTCTGCCGATAGTACTCCTTCAGGCCTTCTGCATCAAGCCCCCTCGATTTCATCCTTTCCGCTCCCACAAGGTCCCATAATCTTGACGAAACGGCTTCATCTCCAAAGACGGCATCCGGGTTGATCATATTCACTCGAACCCCTAATTCTGCAAGCTCGAGCGCTGCAATCTTTCCAATCTGATGGGCTCCTGCCTTGGAAGCACTGTAGGCTCCAAAAGCAGCCCCCGGGTCAAATACATTTTTCGAACTGATCAAAACGATATTTCCGCCCGTCCCCTGTCTTTTGAATATAGGTATGGAAGCTTTCAACAGGTGGAAGGTTCCCATTAGGTTCACGTCAACGACTTGCCTGAATCTCACGGGGTCGAGGTCTTCGAGCTTTGCCACGTGGGCGATTCCTGCGTTGGGAACGAGAAGGTCAATGCCGCCCAATCGGCCGCTGATTTCACGGAAGGCCTTTTCAACGGAGGGATAGTCCGTGAGGTCAAAGACCATCTGTTCTACGAGATTGCCATCATACTTTTGAACAAGGATGGAATGGACCTTTCTCAGGCGAGCCTCATCGATGTCGCAGATCACTACCAGGGCTCCAGCCGCAAGCAGCCGGTCGGCAATCCCCAGACCGATGGCGCCCCCGCCACCAGTCAGGAAAGCCACCTGTCCCTGAAGAGGAGGGCGTGCGATTTTAGCCAATTTCTTCTGCTGCAAACTCCAGTATTCCATGTCAAAGGCATGAGACTCGTCAATAGACGTATATTCGCCAAGGGCAATGGCGCGGAGCTGCGCCTGCAGTGTCTGTACAGCAATATCAGCGGCAATGCGTGCTGCCTTCCGGGTGAATCCAAGGGCAACCAGTCCGATTCCTGCGACAAGGAATATTCTTGGAAAAGGATCGAGTTTTTCCAATGGCATCCCATACGTCGCGCTATGGGTCACGAAATACCGATCATAATCTTTTTTATAAAAGTCAATAGATTCCTGGATGCGGCACTTCAAAGATTCATCATCTTCTGGAACAGACTCGATATAGACGGCCCGATTTTTGGTCCAGATGATGTGATCGGGGGTGAGGGCTCCTAAACGGCACAAGCCCGGAGCCTCTATTGAGCAGGAGGCTTCAACCATTTCAGGCGCAGATCTAACCTCCGTATATAAACGACGGAGATTACCACCAGGATCTCGATAGGCACAAGCCCCCCGAATTACTGAAGAAACCCGTGCAGTTGATAGAGCGATATCCCTTGGAGGACATAAATCGGGGCGGGGATTACACAGAGGCTTTCCCTGAGTTTTCTTTTCAATATAGGATTCCGCTTTCCGGACGAACCGGATCATATTCTCATAAGAAACTCTGGCCTCATCACCGAATGTAAAAATACCGTGATTCATGAGCACAATCGCCTCCAGATGAGGGTTATTCTCATACAACTCAATCGCTCCTTTGGCCAGAGGAAATCCAGAACGAAGGTAGGGGAGGATGCCGATCCTGGGACCGAGGGTTTCCTCAACAAGCTCTTTCCCATGCTTTTGATTTGTCAGGATGAGGAGGCTTTCGGCATGGGTGTGGTCCACATACCGATGGGGCAGGAAGGCATGAAGCAGGGCTTCAACAGAGGGATCTGGAGACCGGAAATGGACCTTATGGATCTTCAACTGGTTCTCCATCTCTTCATCCGAAAGGCTCTCAAGAGACTTTAATTTTCGAAGCTCATGGAGCTCCAATCCAACCATTCCCTCCGGCTCGAGAGTGGCCAGATCGGCTCCACTCCCTTTGACATAGAGGACATCCCGCTCCTCTCCTACGATGTTCCTGGTCTTCAGCTTAACCGAGGTGTTGCCTCCGCCATGTAGGACAAGGCTCGGCTCCTTTCCGATCAATCGAGAAGTGTAAAGGCGGAGGGCCAAGGCCTCGAAAAGGGAAGGGTATCTTTTTACAAATTCCTTCGCCTCCCTTTCATCGAATAGATTCTTCATAACCTCCCCTTAGCCCTTTCTCTTTTTCTGTTCAAAGATATCCGCGGCCTCCTTTGCCGTAGCCTTCTCATGGATCACGCCCCGGAGGGCCTTCATCATGGCCACGGGATATTCATTCTGCCAGACATTTCTACCAAGATTTAAACCGATAGCCCCTTTCTCCATGCCATCATAGACGAAATCAAAAACCTCCCGCTCTGTCTCACACCTTGGACCTCCTGCCATGACGACGGGGACAGGACACCCATTGACCACCTTGTCAAAATTCTCACACCAGTAGGTCTTCACAACGGTCGCTCCATATTCGGCGGCAATACGGCAGCAGAGGGCCAGGTAACGGGCATCCCTTTTCTCCAGCTCCTTCCCTACCGCCGTAACGGCCATCACCGGAAGACCGTAATTTTCGCACTCGTCCACCAATTTCCCCAAATTCATCAGCGAGTCATGCTCAAACTCGCTTCCAACAAAAATCGACATCCCAACAGCGGCCACGTTGAGCCGCAGGGCGTCATGGACAGAGGTTGTGATTCCCTCATGCGAGAGATCCTTCCCGATGATGCTTGCGCCTCCTGAAACCCTCAGAATGATAGGCGGACTATTCTGAGGGTCAACGGCGGACCGAAGGACACCCCGGGTTACAAAAAGACCGTCCGCATAGGAGATTAAGGGTTTAATGGTCTCACTCGGATCTTCAAGTCTTCGAGTGGGACCTTGAAAATAGCCATGATCGATCGGCAAAAAGAAACAGTGACCGTCGGATTTGATCAGACTCGCCAGACGATTTTTTTTCCCCCAGTCCATAATAGAATCCTCCTTTCAATTTTTATTTTCAAAAATTTTTCAACCTCAACGAAACCTCTCCAAGACCAGGCAACGGCTGAACCCTGACAAGGTCAAAATACTCATCCTCACCGGCCTGGCCCCCCTAAAAGCAATCTGAAGCCCCGTTATCCCCGGATGCGATGAATAAACATAACAAACGGGAGCCGATACGGCAAGCAGCTTTCCACCCTGGTAACCTTGAACGGGACTCCGCCTTCCGACGGAGATACAAATTTAGGGTAAGGCAGTGCTTCTCCACGGAAGTCGGTCAAAGTCATTGCCGTTGTAACCAAAAGTATACCGAGAATCGCAGAGTCTGTTAAGAAAAAAATTCAAAATTTTGTAGGATGAATTCAAAAGACAGAACCTGGCTGTTTCAGAAGTCCGCTCTATTGAAATTCCCTTCCGTTCATCCTAAATTAAGAATAAGACGTGCGGGGGTAATCCGTGGCAGTCACAAGAAAATTCTCAGACTTATTAATGAGAGCACATTCCAAGCAATCATTGCGAGGAGCTTTCAGCGACGAACCATTTCGGTAAATAGTGAGATTGCCACCTCCTCGGGCTCGCAATGACAATCACGGACGTACGAAAACGGAAATTATTTCGTGCTCTCCTTAATAACGGTGTTAGAATTTTTTTAGGACGCTGAAAAGGAGAAGACGTAATGAAAAAAGTGGCCATCGGATCTGATCCTAATGCATCGGAACTCAAGGAAGCCATCAAAAAGCACCTCACCGATCTGGGATACGTGTGGGAGGACTATGGAAGTGATGACCCGATCTATGCCAACGTAGCCATTCAGGTCGCTGAGGCCGTTGCAGCAGGAAAACACGATCGAGGGATCCTGATCTGTGGTACGGGTATTGGAGTATGTATCGCCGCCAACAAGGTTCCAGGAGCCTATGCCGCCCTCTGTTCGGACCCCTATTCGACGGAACGCTCAAGAAAGAGCAACAACGCCAACATTATGACCCTTGGGGCTCAAGTCATTGGTGCGGAGTTGGCGAAAACGCTTGTAACCATTTGGATGACCTCGGAGTATGTTCCCGGGGGTAGATCCGATTCCAAGATCCGTAGAATCTGTGAATATGCCAAAGAACACCAGAAATGAACCTCTTTGAACGGTCTATCCGCTCCAGGAACACCAATCATTGAAACTTCTGTTCAAGGATTTTTTCCATATTCCGGATAATACTGAGAAACCCTTGGACCTCCCAGGCGGACCGTCCGATGAATAGGCCGTCGATGTTTTGCCGGAGAAGAAAGGGTCCCGCATTTGTTGAGTTAACGCTTCCGCCATAGAGAATGGGCACGGTCTCTGCCCTTTCTTTTCCATACTGATCCGACAGTGCTTTCCTTATCCCTGTATGCATGGATTCAGCATAAGAGGGTTCTGCCGGAACGCCTGATTCTCCAATGGACCAGACCGGTTCATAGGCCAGCATGATTTTTGACAGGTCCTCCGGAGACACACCCTTCAACGCAATAAGCATCTGGCGAAGGACATACTGCTTTTCTACACCATAAGTTTTCTCAGTGGCTGGTTCCCCGATACAGACAAGAGGAGTCAGCCCATGCTGTAAGGCGGATAAAACCTTCTTGTTCACCGTGTAATCGGTTTCTCCAAAAAATTGTCTTCTCTCTGAATGACCGATCTCAACGATTTGAATCCCTATCTCTCTGAGCATGAGAGGAGAGACCTCTCCGGTGTAGGCGCCTTGCGGTTCCCAGTGCATGTTCTGGCTGCCGACTTTGATTTTGGTACCGGAAAGGATCTCAGAGACCCGGGGAAGGGAGAGAAGGGCCGGAATGATAAAGATGGTAAATCGGTCCGGGATCGTATCACAGGTTTCCTTCAGAAGATTTGCGTATTCCTCCGACTCCCTGATCGTCTTGTGCATCTTCCAGTTCGTTCCAAGATAAACCTGTTTCATGTCCTATCTCCCGGAGGAATCGCCCCAGTCCTCCAGGGAAGCGGCCAGCTCCGGATGTTCTTTCGCCGCTTCCTGAAGAGAAATATTTTTCATGATTGCATCGATCGCCTGGCGAACGGATTTTGCGCCGGCTGTACTTCCCATCCTGTGGCCGTGAATCCCGCCGCCCACACCGACCATGCAGTCCGTTCCGAGTTCCCGGATCAGGGGAGAGAGGTTTCCTGCATGGACTCCTCCTGAAGGAACCGGAAAGACGGGTTTGATGTCATAGAAGGACGTCCTGAGCAGGTGGGCCACGCGGAGGTAACTCTCGCGGAGGAATAAAAATTTTCCGTAAGGAGAGGGGTAGATGACGATGTCCGCCCCGCAGAGTCGTGGGATTTTTCCAAGAATCAGAGGGGCGCTTATTCCCGAATTGGGAGCGCTGAAGAAGGTTCCGGAGAGATCGAGATGAACGAGGATAGGAAGCTCGATGGAAGGATCCTCGGCAAGCATGGAAAGAGTCGAAATCCCGGCCGGCAGGAAGTTTAGCATCAGGCAGTTACCACCGGCCTCTATGACCCGGTGTGCATGCTCCCTGATTTTTTCCACCCGATCGGTGATGTTCACGGCGTAAAGGGTGTGTTCTCCTGTCTCTTCAAAGACCTGCCTCTCCTTTTCCATAAAGGCCTTCACTCGGCCCCCGATGGAAGAATAGGAGGTGTTCGCTAATACTTCATCATCCTTTACGACATCCACTCCTCCCAGGGCAGCCCTGTAAAAAAGCTCGGCCCCCACCTTGGGATCCATTCCGATACAGGGCTTAATCATGTTGACGATCATGGGTCGCTCCATGACGTTCAGAATTTTCCGGATCCCCGGGATCCCGAACTTGGGGCCCCCAAAGGCCCTGACGAAACTCCGGGGGAGGCGGACATCAAGAAGTTTTATGCGGTAGGTGATGGTGACATCATTTCCGGCGATCGTTGAGAGAAGCATGGGAACCTGGGGTTCAAGATTGATGCTTGGGATGGCGATCTGGAGTATGAAATGTCGTTTTTTGATATCAAAGGGGGTCTCCCTCTCGTAGTGGGGAGTCTCATAAACCCCCACGACACGGCCCACGTGCCTTTCCCTGATTTCATCCGTCTCTTCGGGAACGGGAACCCAGGTACCCGTAGTCTGGCCGATGGCAATCTCCTTGGCAATCGATAAAGCGTCTTCAGAGGGGTCTGTCTCGAGAGAATAGGTTGAAAGAATGAACCTTTCCACATCGATCCCGTCAAGGGCAGAAAAAATAATGTCCTGTGTCATAGGTCACCAAAGAGGCAAGCGAAATGCCATAAAAATTCATTTCTTAATTGCATTTAAAAAGTTTTAAAAGTATAACTAACTACCCTTCCACAGGCAAGGATTTCTGCTTTATGGGGCCAAGTTGAGATCAATCCCATGCGAAAATGAAATCCCGATGGGTCGATTCAGGAGGAAATAAATATGATAGGCTATCCTAAATGGCATTTGCCCGAAGACCGATATTTCGATCCTGACCCGGCACAGCGCTGCGTCGCAATGGAATTGTACCAGTCCGTTGCCGACCTACCCATTATCAGCCCTCATAGCCATGTGGACCCCCGATTGCTGGCCGATGAGAATGCTTC
>Ga0154838_1024_pt3 | contig 62526 bp, 59 predicted proteins | sample Rifle2008BG16ft_FD_116142 | JGI IMG/M metagenome (GOLD analysis project Ga0154838, IMG submission 116142) | Deltaproteobacteria bacterium RBG_16_48_10 | reverse complement strand
GCAAAAATCTTGTCCAAAATCTTAATGATTTCAAGAGGCGGTTATAGACCTTTCAGTTATCTTGGACAGCAATGTCGAAATATACAATTCTTGTGGTTGACGATAATGACCCAGTAAGAGACTTAGTCGTTGCTTCTTTAATTAGAATAGGACATTAGTGTGTAAAAGCAACGGATGGGGTTGATGCTCTGGATAAAATGAAAGAGAATAAAATTAATGGAGTTGTCACGGATATAAGAATGCCCAGGATGGATGGAATTACGCTCACAAAGGAGATTTTAAGACAATACCCTGGACTTCCCGTGATGGTAATGACAGGGTTTTCCGAAGAATCTACCGGAGGGATTGCAATTACTGCTGGTGCTTCGGAATTTATACAGAAGCCGTTTTCTGTTGAAGAGTTTACTATCAGGTTACAAAAAATGCTTAAAGATTCTGAAACTGTTAAGCAAATAAGGAGTGAAAAGGACGAAGATGACAAAATCTTCGACCTTAAGAGAGAGTTAGAAGGATTCTTGAAAAAGAGTTAGAAGCCACAATACTCAATGATATCTTCGTCACATCTGAGATAACTTCCTACCTTACCCCTCTCCACTTAGGACAGGGGGCCCTGTCGTGGTCCCTCGACAAGCATGGAATGGTCACGGTGTGATACCGACGCGGGCTCAGCCGAACGATCGTCAAACTCTCAGATTTGGGATACTGAAGCCACCCACAATTAGTCCCTTAGAAGAAATATTGTGCACGTAAATGTCACAAAATTTTTATGACCATGATTTGAGGGCCTGTTTATGAACGTTCCAGAGCATTTTTGAAAATCTGAACTTTTTGAATTTGGAACATTGGGTATTGGAATTTTTTTGGGATTTGGATTTTGTCATTTGGAATTTGGGCACCTAACCCGTGTTGGTTCCGGCTATGCCGGGTTAAGACTATGGACTGCCCCTTGAGGCCTTCAAGATGGCAATAACTTCTAAAAAGGAACCGTTTCGTCTTACCTCTTATAAGTCAACCCTTATTCATTTCAACTATGTGACAAAAAAGGGAGGTTTTCAAATCCATTACAACAGCCCAACCCTCTAATAAATCCTTTAAAGATCAAGGAGTTTCACCATTCAGCTTATTTTGGCATTATAGTTGCATTTGATATAGACCATATTCGCTGAAAAATAATGCCGATAAAGCCAAACCACGAGTAATCGTGGGACGGAAAGCCAAGGGTCCCACTGGGATAGCCGGGTTGCCGAAGAGAGTGTACAGGACCGGATTGCCGTGGCTTTATCAAATCGGTAATCCGGTTTTTAATTTGACTATACGTAAATCAAATGTGTTTTTCCGGGGGGAGGTGAAAACGTGAAAAAGTGGATTGATTTTGTTGCGATTGTGGCTCTGGCGTCCGTAGGGGTGATAGGCAGTCTCTTGCTAAACCGAGCTGTCCCAATCCCTGATGAAATAACCCTTTCACTCTTTGGGACGGGAATAATCTCATCGGTCATTCTCATAAAGATAAAATATCCGCTAAATAGCGGAAAGCTGCCACTTCCTCAAGGAGTAGAGGTGGGGAATAGCAATGAAAGGAGGATTTAAAAATGGGTACTTCCGGTTACAGGGTGCTTATCGTCGATGATGAAGAAATGGTAAGAAATCTGGTTGTTTCTGTATTGTCCAAACGTGGGCACATTTGTGAGACAGCAAGCAATGGCTTGGAAGGCTTGGATAAAATGGAAAAGAATAATTTCGATGCGGTAATTACAGATATGGAGATGCCAAAAATAGATGGCATTGGGTTGACAACGGCGCTTTTACGTGAATATCCCGATCTTCCCATAATGGTGATGACAGGATTCACCAAAGAGTATTGTATTGGTTCTGCGATTGCGGTAGGCGCTCGGGATTTCATAAAAAAGCCTTTTTCTATCGCTAATCTTATGCTCAGCTTCAATACCATGATGAGAGACCAGGAAGTCCGCTCCAGAATAGAGGCAAGAAGAGATGGAAGGTCTATTGACCTGGAAAGGGGGCGTCATGAAAAAATTGAACACCTTAGAAACCAGGTACAAAACTTAAGAGATAAGTTGTCTTACGTCTATGATGTTCCCAAGAACGATTTCCCCGTATCGGAAAGTGCAGTATCCGCGGAATACACGTGGTAAGTTGTAATACATAGAAATTTGTTTAGGGGTTGGACTATCACGATGAAAGTCAAAAAGTATAATGAGCAAACAATGTCATTTATCTCTCTGATACTACCTGTTGAAAGGAGGAAGGTTGTCCATTTTCTATCACCTGAAGACCGGTTGAATAAAGCCTTGACAGGCGGGGATGGAGGTCGGTGAGAATATCCCTTTATATTCATGGGCTTACCTCTGGAATATAGGGCGATGGATGAAACCCAAAAGAAAGGAGGAATAGCCCTTTAAGATCCCCTTGAAGGGGTGGACAAGCAAATGGAAAAACAGTAAATGCGATTATTTAGGTTTTTTTACTGTGTATAGAAAATTACCAGTTTTTTACTTTTTTGTACCGCAACTTTTAACCTCTTTAGCTAAATTATTTCTCACTGCTTTCTAATTCTCTTTTAAATACAAATACATAAAGGTATCCGTAAAATATCTAACGTTAATCTGTAGGTTTTGGAATCGTATTTGCACGGACTATGTATGAAAAAAAGGCGAAGTTTTCATTTTTTCAATAAAATCGAAAACGTGGATCGCTCAAGACAGGGCGGTCATCATACACTGATGAGATTTAAACCAATAACCATAGCGATAATCCTGCTATGTCTTGCGGCAGGATGTATCGCCGCTTCAACTGCGCAATCTCAAGAATCAGAATATATGATCAAGGCAGCCTTTCTTTATAATTTTGCCAAATTTGTCGATTGGCCCGACGGGTCTTTTATGGACGACCTTTCGCCCATCAGGCTTTTCATCATTGGCGCAGACCCATTTGGGGATACCCTCGATTCACTCAAAGACAAAACCATCAAAGCAAGGAGATTGACAATCAAACGAATCCAGAAGATCGAGGAGATGGATAAGCCCCACATTCTTTTCATCAGCTCCTCTGAAAAAGGGAATGTCCGCCGAATCATCGAGTCCCTCAAGCGCGAGCCTGTGCTCACAGTCAGTGAGATCCAGGAGTTTTGCCAACAGGGAGGGATGATCAATTTTATCAGGTTAGGGAATAAGGTCCAGTTTGAAATCAATCCCGATGCGGTGCAGAAGAAGAAACTGGTCATTAGTTCAAGGCTTCTGAATTTAGCCAAAATCGTTGGAACAGAAATTCAAAGTGGGAAACAATAATGACTCGGTTCCGAAACCTTTCGATTAAACATAAACTGACGGCGATCATTACGATGACGAGTTTCATCGTCCTCTTCTTGGCCGCCGCCGGGTTATTGATCAACGATATCATTTCGTATCGAAAAACGATTGTGCAGGATCTCTCCACTCTGGCAGAGGTTATCGGAACGAACATCACAGCCGCTTTGTCCTTCAATGATAAAAAATCTGCTCGGGAGACCTTGTCTGCTTTAAAGGCAATCCCAGACGTAGTCACAGCGGCTATTTACACAAAGGATAATCGTCTTTTTGCCTTCTATGCCCGAAAGTTGGGGGAAGAGAAGGTTTCTTCCTCCTTGTCCCAGGCAAGGGAAGGTTACCATTTTTCCAACAACCGCCTGGATGTCTTCCAAAAAATCATCCTCGATGGCGAAACCATCGGTATCCTTCATGTCCGGTCCGATTTAGAAAAGATCGATTCCCGGGTGAACTGGTATATCGGGACCGGTATCGTCATCGTTATTTTGTCTTCCTTAGTGGCCTACTTACTTTCGTCAAGACTCCAGGTCGTCATCTCCAGGCCGATTCTGCATTTGACTCAGGCGATAAAATCCGTTTCAGATGCAAAAGACTATTCCATCCGGGGGAAAAAGGAAAGCGATGATGAACTGGGAGTTCTCATTGAGGGATTCAATGAGATGCTTTCCCAGATCCAGAAACGGGATATGGCCCTGCAGGGTGCCCAGACTGAGCTTGAAGAGAGAGCCCACGAACTACAGAAAGAGCTCTCTGAACGAAAACGGGCAGAGCGGGCATTAAAGGAACTCACCAAAGAGCTGGCCCGGTCAAACAAAGACCTGGAACAATTCGCTTATGTGTCTTCTCATGATCTCCAGGAGCCTCTGCGCATGGTAACAAGTTATTTGCAATTATTAGTCAAACGTCATAAGAGCCGTCTGGATGCAGATGCCCAAGAGTTCATCAATTTTGCAATAGACGGGGCCAACCGGATGCACAGGCTCATCAATGACCTGTTGACCTATTCACGGGTAGGCACAAGGGGCAAAGAATTAGAGCCTACGGATTCTGAAAAAGTCCTTGAATATTCTCTGAATAATCTCCAGGTGGCCATTGAGGAAAAGGGGGCGGTCATTACTCATGATCCTCTGCCAACCGTGATGGCTGACGATGTGCAGCTGGGGCAACTGTTTCAAAACCTGATCGGCAATGCGATCAAGTTTCAAGGCGAGGAACCTCCCCATGTCCACATTACAGCCAATCCTAACGGTGGCGATTGGATCTTTTCAATCCGCGATAATGGCATTGGCATTCCAAAAGAATATTCCGACCGTATCTTTGTCATTTTTCAAAGGCTCCATAACAGAGACAAATACCCGGGGACGGGCATCGGTCTGGCTGTCTGCAAGAAGATTGTGGAACGCCATGGAGGCAATATCTGGCTTGAATCGGAGGTTGGGAAAGGAACGACCTTTTACTTCACCATTCCAGAAAAAAAGGAGTCATGATCATGAATACTGGATCAACCTGCAAACCCGTCGAGGTCTTATTAGTAGAAGATAACCCTGGCGACGTTCGCCTGACGAAGGAAGCCTTTAAAGACGGCAGGATGATTAACCATCTCAACGTGGTAGAAGATGGTGTAGAAGCTTTGGCCTATCTTCGCCGGGAAGGCAAATACGCCACGGGCTCCCTTCCTGACCTTGTTCTGCTGGACCTGAATCTGCCGAAGAAAGATGGTAGAGAAGTGCTCAGCGAGATGAAAAATGATGAGAATCTGAAACGGATTCCAGTGGTGATTTTGACCACTTCCACGGCGGAGCAGGATATCTTCAAAACCTATGACCTCCATGCGAATTGCTATATCAACAAGCCTGTGGATTTTGATCGTTTTCTTACAGTAGTCAGGGCGATTGAAGACTTCTGGCTCACAATCGTCAAACTGCCCCGAAAAGGAGCCTAAGGTGATTGAGGCCAACAAATTAAGTATGCCAAACGATCGCAATCCCGGACCCGAAATCATCAAGATACTCCTCATTGAAGACAATCCTGGTGATGCCCGTTTGGTGAAAGAGATGCTGATCGAAGGCGGCATAAATCACCATAATATGAAGCATGTTGATAGAATCGGCCAGGGTTTAGCCTTACTTGCTGAAGAGAGTTTCCAGGTCATTCTACTCGATCTCTCTCTTCCTGATGGATATGGTCTTGGCACGATTAACCGGGTGTATGGTGTAGCGTCTCGTAGTCCAATCGTGGTACTGACGGGCCTCGATGACGAATCCCTTGCGGTCAAAGCCGTTCAGGAGGGAGCTCAGGATTATCTTGTCAAGGGCCAGATGGATAGCTCCTCGCTGGTCCGGGCCATACGCTATGCCATTGAACGAAAACGAACCGAAGTGGCCCTTCGCGAGAAGGAGGAAAGATACAGGGAGTTATTTGACGACGCCCCCGTAGGTTACCACGAAGTCAACACAGAAGGCCTTATAACCCGCATCAATAAGACCGAACTAAACATGTTAGGCTACTCCCTTGAGGAGATGTTAGGGCAACCTGTTTGGAGTTTCATCGTGGATGAAGAGATGGTCCGTGAGGTATTCTTTGCCAAGATATCCGGTATCCTGCCACTTGGTCGATCCTTCGAACGTAATTATCGAAAGAAAGACAATAGCATTTTAACAATGTTGTCCGAAGACAGGATACTCAAAGATATGAGCGAAGGGATCATAGGCCTCCGCACCACCATCCAAGATATTAGTGCGATTAAACACGCAGAAGAGGAGAAGAAAATACTCGAAAAACAGCTTCGACAGACGCAAAAGATGGAGACCATTGGTAAATTGGCAGGTGGAATTGCCCATGACTTCAATAATCTTCTCACGGTCATTAAGGGCCATGGCGAACTCTGCCTCGAAGACCTCCCGGAAAATCATCCCTTAAGGGGGAACATTGAAGAGATCGAGAAAGCTTCAGAATCAGGTGCAATTTTGATCCGTCAACTCCTTGCCTTCAGCCGGCGTCAGACCATGGAGATGAGAATCGTCGATTTGAATGCTATTTTGCGAGATTTGGACAAAATGCTGAACCGTGTCATTGGCGATGAGATTCAACTCTTAACGATTGTAGCGGAGGACATAGGAGGAATTAAGACCGATGTTGGGCAGATGCAACAGGTGGTGATGAACCTGGTCTTTAATGCCAGGGATGCGATGCCCCGTGGAGGAAAGCTTACCATTGAGATGTCAAGTGTAGAACTGGATGAGACCTATTGTCAGACCCATGTCGATGTTACTCCGGGTCGTTATGTGATGCTCTCGGTAAGTGATACAGGGTGCGGGATACCACCCAATATCAAAGACCAGATCTTTGAGCCCTTTTTTACGACTAAAGAAATGGGTCATGGGACGGGCTTGGGTCTTTCAACTGTCTACGGAATTGTGAAGCAGTGCGGTGGAGATATTGAAGTCCATAGCGAGATTGGACGAGGCACAACTTTCAAGATTTATCTGCCCAGGGTAGAAAAACCCAGCGAATCACATGCCCCTGCGCCTGCCCCTTCTTCCTCCACACTTCTGCAAGGGTCAGAAACTATCTTTCTGGTAGAAGATGACGAGAAGGTCCGGAAATTTATTCGAGATGCCCTCAGGAAATATGGGTACCGGATTTTGGAGGCTGCTAATGGTGAGCAGGCCCTCGGATTGGTAGAGAAACACGCTGGCGAGGATATTCACCTTTTATTGACAGATATCGTCATGCCAGGAATGAATGGTCGAGATTGCGCAGAGTGCTTAACCGCCTTCCACCCGGAGATGAAGGTTCTCTATATGTCAGGGCACACAGAGGGGGCTATCGTCCACCAGGGCGTATTAGAGCCTGGAACGGCCTTTTTGCAAAAACCCTTTACTTTAAGAGCACTGGCCCAGAAGGTGCGTCAGGTATTGGAGAATTCCGCAGGGGAAGGTGAAAGGCAAAAAGAAGAGAGGTGGGGAATCCTTGGAAAAAGCATACCGAGCCAAACGGAAAGCTGAGAAGGATCACATATCTTCAGAAAAAAGGAAACCCAAACTCTATTGCCGGGGTTTCATCCTCTTTGTCTTGCTTTTAGGGACAATGGCAATAAGCTGGGCAATTGAGATCCCGGAGGATCTAACTGAAGTATCCCTTGAAGATCTCATGAACGTCACCATTGAAACGGTTTCCAAATTTGAGCAGCGAGTGATCGAGTCTCCTGCCTTTGTGACCATCATCACGAGTGACGATATCAAGAAATACGGTTACCGGAACTTTACCGATATTTTGCGAAGTGTACCGGGTTTGTTTGTCAATTACGACCGGAATTACCATTATGTCGGGCTAAGGGGGTTCTCACGTCCCGGAGACTATAACACTCGTTTTCTGCTTCTTGTGGACGGACACAGGGTAAATGATAACGTCTACGACACCGCACCGATTGGAACTGACTTTCTTGTAGATATCGATCTCATTGACCGGGTCGAAGTCATTCAGGGGCCGAGTTCTTCTCTCTATGGGACAAATGCTTTTTTTGGAATTATCAGTGTCAAAACGAAGTCGGGAAAGGATTATAAGGCACTGGAGATCTCGGGTGAAGGAGGGAGCTTTACGACTTTCAAGGGACGTTCTACCTACGGCAATAAATTTCAGAATGGGCTTGAAATGCTGTTATCGGGAAGTATGTATAATAGCGAAGGGAATCGGAAGTTATACTACAGGGAATTTGATTCTCCGGCCACGAATTACGGCATCGCAAAGGGCTGTGATGACGAGCGTTATGGCAGCTTTTTCGGAAAGCTCTCTTTCAATCGCTTCACGTTTGAAGGCGCCTATATCACCAGGGAGAAACAGATCCCGACCGCCCCCTGGGGTACCCTTTTCAACAACCCTGATTCGAACACGAGGGATGACCGGGGTTTCTTGGATCTCAAATACGAACACCTCTTTGCCAATCAACTTGGAATTAGAACGAGAGTTTTTTATGACCATTATCATTATACGGGAGATTATATCTATGAGACCGCTGACGCCGGGGATCGACCCTTTGTCTATACAAACAAGGATAAAGCCGGATCGGAATCAGTAGGGGGAGAAATACAGCTTTCGAAAACCCTTTTTGAAAAACATAAGGTTGTTATCGGAGGGGAATACCAAAATATCTTTGCTCAGGCCCAGCACAATTATGACTTCGGTATTAATTTAGATGATCATAGAAAAAGCAACCACTGGGCCTTCTATTTTCAAGACGCTTTTGAAATCCTAAAAAATCTTAGATTGAATGCTGGCATCCGTTATGATTACTACCGCACGTTTGGTGGGACAACCAGTCCTCGAATTGCCCTGATCTATTTCCCTTTCGAGAAAACTATCCTCAAATTAATTTATGGAGAAGCCTTTCGGGCGCCCAATGTTTATGAAACTTATTATCAAGATGGGATCTCCCAGAAACCCAACCCTGACCTTGACGCTGAAAGGATCAAAACCATTGAGCTCGTTTTCCAGCAATATATAGGCTTTAATATCTGGGGCTTGGCAAACCTTTACTATCAACGGATCGAAAACCTTATCACACAACGGATAGACCCGGCGGATGGGTTCTTAGTTTTTCAAAATGTTGATCAAGTCAAGGCAAAGGGTCTCGAATTGGAGTTAGAAGGAAGATGGAAAAATGGGCTGAGAGGAAGATTAAGTTACAGCTTACAGGAAACTAAAGACCAAGAGTCTGGTGAGATTTTAACCAACTCACCCAGACACTTAATAAAGTTAAATGGGATTTTGCCAATCCTAAATGAGAAACTTCTCCTGGGCATTGAGGAACAATATACAAGCCCGAGGAAAACCCTTGCAGGTGGCCACACGAGTGGTTTTTTCATCACCAACGTGACCCTTTTTAGCCAGAAATTCATCAAGGGTTTAGAGATGTCGGCGAGTGTCTATAACCTCTTCGACCAGAAATACAGTGATCCCGGAGGAGGAGAACACCGTCAGGATAAGATTGAACAGGATGGAAGGACTTTTCGGGTAAAACTTACCTACAGGTTTTAGATGTAAGGTATAGTCCTGGGTAAAACGACATGGAATTGGAAGAGGAAACAGCGAGAACCCACAAGTTCAACCTTCTTGTGGTTGATGATGAAGAATTATTGAGAAATTTAATAGTCACTTATTCGTCAAAACTGGGATATTTTCTGTCGGTACGGGAGAATTCATAAAAAAACCATCTTCTCTCCCCGAATTTCTTATTAGATTACACAAGATGATCCGTGACTCTGAAGCCCTAAACCGAGTAGTGAGCGAAAAGAAAGAAGAAGAGGAAAACCTTGATGAACTTAAGAATGAGTTAACGGATATCTTGAAATAGGGTTAGAAGACCCCAATAAATAAGGTTTCCGTCTATACCTCTACCTCGATGAAGAAGATATTCTTGATATCTGTACTATCGCTTGAAATTTTTCTCCCCCAGTTCATAATAGATTCTTTGGTAATCCTGCCCGGATTTTTCCTTCTCTCCGGCAAAATACTGATTAATTGTTCCTCCCCTTTGTCATTACGCCAATAAAATTCATATGCCACCATGGTAGAATCCCCTATTTGTTCGCGAACCCCTTCTCAAAACAAAGGCAACTAAGGTAAATACCGTTCTCTAAGGTAAAAAGCTGGCGAATAAGTAAGGTGTTAAATTGATTAAAATCAAGCAAAAAGTATACCAATTATTGTAAATTGGTGTAAAGTGCTGATAATTCAAACTTTTCTAAAAATGTATCTGTTTTATGAATACCCAAAATGGAAGAAATTTTCACAAAAATCCCAAATGACTTCTGTGAGAAGGTGTAAACGGATTCCCTCAATGCTTAGCATTGGATCAAGTCTTAGATTTTATTTGAAAAACTCCTCATGTCTGGCCCTCCTCATTGTGACAAAGAAGGTCACTCCTTTAAGAATTAAGAAAAAATTCTAACTTGATAAAACTCTTAAAAATCAATAGGTTATTAAGTTAATCTCACCATGGCATCAGTATTGCATTAAACTCCAAGTAAAATATTTCGAAAAGGATAATATGATGAAAAAAAGGATTCTAAAAGAGACTAAAGGGCTTTCCCTCATCGAATTACTCGTCGCACTGGGGGTCAGCAGTATCCTGATGGCCGGTTTATACCGGACATACATAGGTCAGCAGAGAGCTTATACTGTTGAAGACCAAGTGGTCGATATGCAGCAGAATGTAAGAGTGTCCGTTGGTCAGATGATGAGAGAGGTCAGAATGGCCGGATACGGAGGTAATATCTTGACTGCCTTTGGAAACGTAAATGGGTTCACAAACATCATTACGCCGGTCTATCATGCAAACAACGTTGGGACTAATGATGATTCGATTACGATCATCATAGCCGAACAAGTTTCGAAACTGAACCAAAACGCCGCGAAGAACTCTTCTGATCTCGATTTGAACAATCCAGGATCGATATTTAATACTGGCACAAAGAAATATTTGTGTCTTAACGGCGCAAATAACTATTCAGTTCAAAGTATTTCCGGAAACACAGTTACCCTGGCGACCTCTTTAGCGGAGGATCATTTCCAAAACGAACCTGTATTCCTGGTAAAGGCAATCACCTATAAATTACAGTGGGATCAGGCAGACCCTACGATGCCTGTATTGGTGGAGGATGAACACACAGGGGGAGGCAGTCAGGTGATTGCTGAGAATATAGAAAGACTCCAATTTCATTACACTCTTTCTGATGGATCAGTGACAGATACCCCAGCCGATCCGAAAACCATTCAAATGATAAGTGTTGACATTACCGCAAGGACAAAGATGCCGGATCCTCAACTTCCCGGCGACGGATATCGAAGAAGACCGTTAAGCTCTTCGGTTAAAGTGATTAACTTGAGTCTATAACTCACAGGAGAAAAAAATGAAAGCGAAGTATTTGAAAGAAGAAAGAGGGATTGCTTTAATAATCAGTATGATGATGCTTTTAACATTGACGTTTCTCGGGATGAGCGCTGTAATGACGAGCACCTACGATACACGCATTTCAGGCAACGTAAGGGCATCGGAACAGGCGTTTAATGTTACGGACGCTGGAATAAATGAGTTTTTGGGCCGTTTCAGGTGGGGAGCCACCAATGAAATACAGGATCTCGATCCAGAAAATCCGAATTGGGAGCTCTTTCTTGCCATCGATGCGAGCAAAGCCCAGACGATAGGCTATAGTGCGGGCGACAATTTCATTCAGAGCCTCCAAAATCAGTTGGATTTCAGGGTCAAGATAACCCATAAGGTGGATTTAGCTAATAATGTGATTTTTCATCTTAATTCCCCAATCTACATCGCAAAGAGTTACGGGTTTACAGCAGATGGGGCAAAGAGAATAATAGAAGCTGAAATAACGAGACCTGAGTTTGACCCCCCAGCTGCCCTTTATACGGAGCAACCCGTAAATATCCAGGGGAATTCAACCTACATACAGGGCACGGATACATGTGGAACCAAGAACAAACCCGGGATTGCTGTGACACTGCCTCAAACTCCAACCGATCCTATAACCACTTCAGGTAACCCGACAATTCAGGGAAATCCGGCCAAAAAATACAATAGCAAAAATGCAGATTTGAAGGGAATGGTAGATATCCTGAAAAATTCTGCCCAATTTTCATACGATTATAATACTAATAAAACGTTGAGTGGACAGGAATGGGGAACGCCCACCGGTTCAGGGACAACGAGTCCCTTAACTTTTAACGGGCCAATGAATATTGTGTATTTCGATATGCATGGGGACAAGAGACTCACATTATCAGGTGGTAGTGGCGGAGCAGGCATCCTCCTTGTGAATGGTGATCTTGAATTGAATGGAGGTTTTAAATGGTATGGCGTAATCATCGTCATGGGATCCATGGATTATACAGGTGGTGGTCAGAAAAATGTAACAGGGGGGGTATGGGCGGCCGAAACAGCCACAGTTCAAATCGATATTGGCGGAAATGCTGGGATAATGTATTGCAGTGAGGCGGTTAATAAATTGAGAGCTAAACTACCTACTTCAAGAATGACTAAATGGAGAGATGTATTTTAGCTGAGTAAACAAACATTGCCGATAAAGCCAAACCACGAGTAATCGTGGGACGCCTGCCCGCCGTAACTGGCGGGGGGCTCGCCTGATTCAACGATGTGCAGGCGGGGAAAGCCACGGGTCCCAGCGGGATAGCCGGGTTGCCGAAGCAAAAGAAATTTTGCAGGCCCGTGGTCTATGTGAACACGGGCCTTTTTTATTACGTATTTTTTAAGGGGGGGATGCATATGGTGTTAGGGAAAATCTGTCAATACTATCAAAATTCAAAATGTCTTTATAAAAACTCTTACTGTGACCTATTTTGTAGTCAGATGAAATATTATGGGGAAGACGAATCCGACAGACTGGAGGAAGAAACCTCCAAGCAAGAAAAAAGCAATTCGACTCGATCCAAGAAGGAGGATCCGTTTCCTTTCCTATGAGAAGTCTCATCATTAATAAAATTCTATGTCTTCAGTATCGTCTTGGCAGAATAATCGGCAGAAAGAAGGCGAATTGCATCTGCATCGTCATTGAAAGGGCCTTTATAACCCTATTTGGAAGAGAAAAGAACCCTTCTTGAGAATGAAATTTCCTGTTGCTTTAATCCCTTAAAAATGCTACAGTTTTTCGGAAGAAGCAGGGTTCAGACCCTCTCGCCCCGAACATTTGTATTCAGGTGTTAGGTGCAAGGTTCGAGGATGAAAAATATGGGCAAATCTCCGAAGATACTGGTTACCAATGATGATGGCGTCCATTCCAAAGGGATTATCATTCTGGCAAAAGCCCTCAGCGAGATTGGAGAGGTATTCGTTGTAGCCCCTGATCGTGAAAAAAGTGCCATCGCTCATTCGCTTACCCTCCACCGTCCCCTCCGCGTTGAAAAGATAAAACGAAATGTTTATGCCATCGACGGAACCCCTGCGGATTGCGTTCACCTGGGAGTGAATGCGATTGCCTCTGAGCGGCCGCAATTGATCGTTTCAGGGATTAACAAGGGAGGAAATCTCGGTGATGATATCACCTATTCCGGAACGGTTTCCGCTGCTTTTGAAGGAACTTTACTGGGGATTCCCTCTATTGCCATCTCCCTGGTTGCCCGGAGCCATTTTAGGTTCCATCCGGCTGCCCACTTTGCTGTGAGGGTGGCCAAATATGTCTTGAAGGAAGGACTTCCAAAAGACACGCTTCTCAACATCAATGTTCCCAATCTCGATGAGAAGGAGATGAAGTCATACAAGATTACCCAACAGGGTCGATGGATCCATAATGGGGGTGCGGTGATCGAAAAGACGGATCCCAGAGGGAAGAAATATTACTGGATTGGAGGCGGCCAGCTCATCTTTGATCGGAGAGGGAATACCGATTTTGAGGCAGTATCCAATCATTCTATTTCGATTACGCCGCTCCACCTGGATCTAACGGATTATGCTTCCATCCCGCTCTTAAAAAAATGGAGACTTTAAAACCTCGTTCGAAAGGTGAAAGCACGATCAATCACCTCCCTTTGCCAAAGGGAGGAATTACCCCTCGTTGGAAAAGTCGAAAAACCCGACCACGGGAGGGGCGAGGGGAGATTTTTGGCGGCGATGTCAATTCAATTTCGAGACTGTTAATAAGTCGCAAAGGTACAAAGACAAGTGCAGAAGCGCGTTTATATCGAAACTTACGGTTGCCAGATGAATGAGCATGACACCGAGAGGATGCTTTGCCTTCTCGAGGGCTCCTCTTTTCGGGAGACAAAGGAAGTTAGGGAGGCTGACCTTATTCTCATCAATACCTGTAGCGTCCGGGAAAAGCCTGAGCACAAGGTTTACAGCGCCCTGGGACGGTTTAAGCGGCTGAAGGAGGAAAAAGGGACGATCATCGGGGTGGCAGGTTGTGTGGCCCAGCAGGAAGGAGAGCGTCTTCTCGACCGGGTTCCGTACATCGATCTTGTCATTGGAACCCATGCCCTATCCTCCCTTCCAAATCTGGTAAGGCAAGTGGTGGATTTCGGTCAGCGTATCTGTGAGACCGGTTATAATTCGGAAGGAGCATATCTCAAGACACCCCTTCCACAGAAAACTGCTGGGAAAGTGAAGTCCTATGTCACCCTCATGCAGGGATGTAATCGCTTCTGCTCCTTCTGTATTGTCCCCTATGTGAGGGGAAGAGAGAAGAGCAGGCCAAGCCTCGAGATCCTTGAGGAGTTAAAAAAATTGGCTGATCGGGGAGTAAAAGAAGTCTGTCTATTGGGCCAGAATGTAAATGCCTATGGAAAGGGATTGACAGGGGAGATAGATTTTCCAGGGCTCCTTCGCTGCATTGACCGGATCGAGGGGATTAAACGGATCCGGTTTACAACCTCTCACCCTGCAGACCTTTCTGAGGGACTTATCCAGGCCTTTTCCGAATTAAGAAGCCTCTGTGAGCATATTCACCTTCCCTTTCAATCAGGTTCGGACCGAATCCTGGATAGAATGCACCGGGGTTATACCAAGGCTAACTATCTCGAAAAGATAGAAGGCCTAAAGAAGAGATGTCCCTCCATTGCTATCACTGCAGATGTGATTGTTGGATTTCCTGGCGAGGATGAAGAAGATTTTCATGAAACCCTGGATGTGATGGAGAAGGTCCGGTTCGATGACCTCTATTCTTTCAAGTACTCCCCTCGAAGAGGAACCCGGGCTGCTCAATTTCAGGATCAGGTCGAAACTGGAATCAAAGAGAAGCGACTTTCCATCCTTCAAGGAAGACAGAGGGAAATCACCTTCGAAAAGAATAGGGCCTTAGAGGGTTGTGTCGTGGAGGTTCTGGTAGAAGGCCAGAGCAAACAGAGCGATCAGGATGTGACCGGCCGAACCCGATCCAACAAGATCGTCAATGTCAAAGGGGAACGGGACCTCATCGGAAGGTTGATCTCCGTCCGAATCACCAGAGGGTTTCAACATTCTCTACGAGGAGAAATAATCCACCATGAGAAGAGTTGAAAATGAACTACCGCCTCATGGAGTTGTCCTTATCCACCTGCACAGACAACCAGGCCTGCGTGCCGAAACACACTTCAGCGCCCAAGCACTGGCTTGCCCGTAAGGCTCCATAGAAAAGCACCGAGAGAGAGTTCTACTTTCTGGTCATTGCTTCTATCCCCTTTTCGAGGTTCGCAGACGGAGGAAGGCTCTGACATATTCGGCAGCGAGGGCCACGACACGCCGCATCACCTCTGCTCCTCGCTCGGGGTCCGATGCTGCGGGGTCGCCATTGCCGCCGCCAGGCGAGAAGTCGTGGACATCCATGTAAAGGCCAAAAACACCTTGCCCCACCTTTACTTTAACAGAAGAGGCCAGAGGCAGGCCTTCGAACTCTCGCCACTGAACTGGTTCTGACGCAGCGTCTAACCGCACAGCGCTTGGAATGAAGGAGCGGAGCATCGAGGCCACCCTTTCGTCACCGTGGCCGTGAGAGGATCCCAGTCTGGGATAAAGGTCGTGGGTAGCCCTCTCAGCCAGCTCAACTGGATTGATGAACCCTAACAGCACCCCGTACTTCTCCCGAATCTCCCTGGCCGCGTGCTCCATGATCGGCTCGTTGGTCAGGTGGGAATTAACCAGCAGGATATGGTCGAACCCATCCTTTACAAGTTCTTCGCAGATGTCGTAGATCAACATCCGGAGCGTATCAGGTCTTAGCGAAATTGTGCCCGGGAAGTTCCGGTGGCGAGGTGAGTAACCATAGCTGAGAAGGGGTGCTACCACGGCTCCTGTCTCCCCGGCGACCCGCTTCGCCACCTCGAAGACAATCAGCCCATCGGTCCCCATGGGGCAGAGACCGCCATTTTGCTCATGGGTCCCGATGGGTACTAACACTGCAGTGCGCCGCTCAAGGGCGGCTTCCACCTCCTTCCAGGTCATGTAAGCAAGTTCAACCTGTGCCATCTCTACTTTTCCTCCTTTCTGCTACATGTTCAGTCCTTATTTACCAAAAGCCGGATACGCCGAAAGGCAATCTCACAATTCAACCCATATTCCGATCGTCTTATCTTTGGCTAAGTTAAAGGCTAATCCTGCAGTGACGAGGTCTTGAAAGGCAATGCCTGTGGCATCAAAGAGGGTAATTTCGTGAAGATTCTCTCGTCCAGGCTTTTCTCCCGATAGGACCTCCCCAAGCTGTGCGTAAATCCCTTGAGTTCTCACAAAAGCGATGTTGTGCTGGGTTTCTCCTAACTCTGAGCATTGCTTAAAATCATCTACTACAACTTTGGACCTTCGATAAAGTGCGGGGTCTATTTCTTGTTTGCCTTTCGTATCGGCTCCCATGGCATTGATATGGGTTCCGTCTGAAATCCATTGGTTGAAAAGGATGGGTTTCGTCGATGGAGTTGTTGTAACCACAATATCCACTCCCCGGATCGCTTCTTCCACCTGAGCGATAAACTGAACTGGAGATCCGGGGATAGACATAGCTGCTGCAAATCTCTCTGCGTTCTCTGGGATGGAATCGTAGCACCGTATTTCGCTTAGAATGAAGTTTGTCCTCAATGCAATTAATTGAATCTTTCCCTGAACTCCGCAGCCGATAATGGCCGCAGTTTTGGAATTACTTCTCGCGAGATGTTTGGATGCAATTGCCCCTACCGCTCCCGTCCGAATGATGGTAATAAAGTTTCCATCCATCACGGCTTGGGGAATCCCGGTTGCAGGATTATAGAGGACGATCAGGGATTGATGCCCAGGAATTCCCCTCAGAGGGTTATCCTTCCAATATCCTCCAGCCTTAAATCCAAGATAGTCGCCCGTCTTCACAAAACCCGATTTGATCCCGAAGATTCCTTCATATTTTCTCAAAAACTCCCTGACTACCGGATAGGCAGGGGCTTCCCCCCGGTGAAAAGCGAGGAATCCTTGTTTGACGACCTCGATGACCTCCTCGAATTTTAAAATTGATTCCAGATCTTTCCGAGAGAGGAAGAGCAATTTGGGCACTGGATGATCCCCCTGAAGGTCATTTGATTTCAAATTAGTTTAATTTTTACATATTGTCAAGACAGGAATCCTTCTTTCAACGGATAAGGGAAGGTGTGAAAAAATCCCAAAATCCACAGACCGGACAGGGGGTATCGGAAAAATTGTAGGGCGGCTACCTTTTCAGGTTCAACGATACGGATGAAAAATCTCTCTAAGATAGCTAAGTAGTCCTTTTCGTAAATATGGTAACGTATGAGATGACCCCGTTAAATCCCTCCCGACCTCCCTTTACAAAGGGAGGAGAACAATTTTTCCCCCCCCCTTTATCAAAGGGGGGGAGGGGGGATTTTTTGTGGAAGGACCTTTAAACCCGGTTGAAAAATACGTGACCGAATTTATGAAATACAGTACTAAGTGTTAAAATGGTTCGTTACCCTTACCTTTTCAATGTCCGCATCCTACGATTTTGGAGAGTCCCCCTGTTCGGTCTCCTATCTTCCAATAATTTCACACCTTCTCACAAGTTATGGGAGAAAAAAGGTCGATCCAGATCTCCAAAAATCCCAAGACTGAGGGGGTACAACGGAAGGTCAGTCATTCTTGACAAGTTGTGGGGTTTATATTACGTTTCGGACATTTACAACTGATTTCAACGAGGGAAGATGTGAAGAGGTTGATGAATTTTTCGTGTTACGAATGTGGCAAAGAATATCCGATCGAGACTTTCAACTTCCGTTGCGAGTGTGGAGGTCCTTTTAAGTTAAATTCTCTTCCAAAATCCCTTCCCCTTCTCTCTTTGAAAGAAAGACCCGCTTCCATCTGGCGTTATCGAGAATCGCTCCCTGTCATGGACGACAAGAACTTCGTAACCCTGGGCGAGGGGTTTACCCCTCTCGTCCCATTTCCCTATGCTGAAGGCTACCGAAACATTAAGACAATTTATAACTGATCAGATTTGAATAGAGCACTATTTCGGATAGAAATCTGATCTATGCTGTTATATTCTGCAATCTGACTTTCGAAAACTCCAATTCAAAATTGAATCAGGTATGCTTCAGCACAATGCTTGAGATAATATTGGCGGCTTCGTCGCCCCGGTCGGCCGCATTATTGAGGTGCCGGTAGATCTCTCTCATCTTCAGCATATAGACCGTGTCTGTCCCCTTAAAAAGATCAGCCAGGGCCTGATGGTAGGCCTTTTCCATCGTATTTTCATAAGCTTTCGCCTTAACCGCATGTTCTGAGGCAATCTTCGGATAGTCCTTCAAGATCTTGACTGCATCATTTAATTCACGGGCAGCCTTCCGTAAAATATTGACCATTTCTTTGATGTGCTCCTCTCCTTTGACTTCATAGATCTCCATCTCATCAACCGTTGTATTGGCATAATCCACCACATCATCAATGGCCCTGGAGAGGGCAAAGAGGTCTTCTCGATCAATAGGAGTGACAAAGGTCTTATCAAGTTCTTCGATCAGGATCCGTCTTAGTTCATCTGCTTCCCGTTCGACATTACGGACGGCATTGGCGTTTTCCCTTGTTCCGTTTTCAGCAAAGGTCCAGAGGGCCTCCAGGCCTTCTACGGTTTTGGCAGATTGGCGCGTTAGAAGATTGAAGAACCGATTTTCGCCGTTGGAGAATGGTTTTTTCTTTTTAAAGCCAAATACCATGGTTTTCTCCTTTCTCCATCAAAACTTGGGGTGTAAGATACGGAAGAGCAGAAAAACTGCTCCAGCAATGATTCCAGAGGCCGGGATCGTGATGAACCAGGCCACAATGATATTTTTGGCGACCCCCCACCGGACGGCGGAGATCCTCTGGCCTGCTCCTACTCCCATTATACTTGAAGATACGACATGTGTCGTTGAGACAGGACCTCCGACCAAGGAAGCTCCCAAAATCACTGTTGCCGAGGCTGTTTGGGCGCAGAAGGCATGGACTGATCGTAATCGATAGATTTTTGAACCAACTGTTTTAATAATTCGCCAGCCTCCACTAACTGTCCCTAAGGCAATGGCAGTCGCACAACTGATAATAACCCAGAAAGGAATGCGGAAAGTGGGAAAAAGTCCAAGGATGACTAAGGACATCATAATTAAACCCATAGGCTTCTGGGCATCATTGGCACCATGGCTGAACGAAAGGGCAATTGAGGAAAGGATCTGTATCCGATTAAAAAAAATGTTGGCTTTAGGTGTCGCATTCCGAGAGAGATGGAGTGTGGCCTTAAGAAAGAGCGTGCCGAAAATAAAGCCCAAAAGGGGTGAGAGGAACAAAACACAAATGACATAGAAAAGCCCTTTCCACAGTATCTTATCCGGTCCATAAGCCATAAGGACTGCTCCCACCATTCCTCCTACCAAGGCGTGAGATGAACTGGATGGAAGGCCAAAGAACCAGGTGATAAGATTCCAAGAAATAGCGCCAACAAGTGCAGCGATTATAAAAAAAATAGAAAGCTCAAGAAACCTTGGATCAAAAGAAGAGATGTCAATAACATTTTTCCCGATCGTTTGAGCCACCGCAGTCCCGAAGAGGAACGGACCGACGAATTCACCAAGTGCTGCCATTCCCAAAGCCATACGTGGAGTCATCGCTCCTGTCGCAATAATGGTTGCCACTACATTGGCGGCATCATGGAAGCCATTTGTAAAGCCGAAAAAAAGAGCCAAAGCAACAACGAGTATGGCTAAAAAGAAAATTGAACCTTCGATGCGAAAACCTCCTTCGAGAGCTAACTACCTGTGTAGACAGGTATAATGGAAAAACTCCGTTTTGTCAAATGGAATTTATAGGAGGAACAAGAAGGCGGAGAAGTTCCCTTGGATGGTGAATCACCCAATCTGTCCCAGCTCGGGTAAGCGCTTCCTCTACGGTTTTGTCTCTTGAACCACTGATAAATCCAATTGCAAGGATGGACAATTTCTTTTTTGCTGCCTTGGCAGCGAGGATATCATCTATAACGTCTCCCACGTACCCACATCGAGGATGAGAGATGCCGGTTTCCTGAATGGCACAGAGGAGGGAGTAAGGATGGGGTTTTGAAAATTTGATTCGCTTTCCGATGGTGTAGAAAACGCGCTCCTCTTCTTCCAGACATTCATCGAGGGTTATAACGCTATCGAAATAGGGAAGGAGACGAAATCGTTTGAGTGCTAATTCTGCTTCATACCTTGGCCGGCCACTGGCAATCCCAAGCCGGAGTTTCTTCCGAAGAAGGGATATAATAGCCTTTGGGATCAGCATCCTTTCCCGGAGGTAATATCCTTTCTCTCGATAGAAGAGGGGACGAAGATGATAATAGGCCTTGAACTTTTGGCCGAGGTAGACCTCCTGAAAGATTCGTTTTACCAAATTTTCTTGATCAAGATCACCGGATCGGTAGACCCACCCCTCCCACGAATCCTGTAAGGTCTGCCGAATCCCTTTTAGTCCTCCCCCTGCGACTCTTACCTTCTTTAAAAAAGATGAGAGATGGTGGGGGTTTATCAGAGCGGGTATTTTACAGAAGACTCCGGCAGACTCTTCGCTCAGATAGGTGACAACCTCAGGGATTGAAGAGAGTTTTTTTCGTTTGGAGAAAGGTGGGAAGCCTGAAATAGAGAGAAGGTAAAGGAGGAGTCCGGAGGTCAGGTCCCAGTCATTATTAAACCCTCCCGCAGATTTGAAGAGAGAGATGGCCTCATCAAGGGCCAACCTTTTTTTGCCGTCCTTCAATCCAAGACAGGTTTTCAGATAGATTTGGATGGTTTTTGCGATCGTCTTGCGATAGGATTTGGAGACATCGATCAAAACCCCGTCCATATCGAAGACAAGGACATCCAGAGGAAAAGTTTTGTTATCTCTCTTGAGTTTTTCCGTTGAATTCATGTGTGCCGCCTTTTATGATATGTTTTACCTTATTAAGGACTCATATTCATGCCTGGGATCGAATATAAGGATAGGCGAATTCCCTGCCGTTTGGTGATCTTCGATAAGGACGGGACCCTGATCGATTTTACAGCCACGTGGATTCCTCTCATCCGAAAGCGGGTTTCCTTTCTTTTGAAGGCCCTCGGGAGAGACGGGGAACTGGAAGCCCTTTTACTAAAGGCTTGGGGAATTGATCCCATCAGTGGCCAGGTCGATCCAAGAGGACCCTGTCCTGTTTCTCCAAGACCGGAAGAGATTATTATCGGAACCATGACTTTATACCAGCAGGGTTACCCATGGGATGAGGCAAGACAATGGGTTACCCAGGCTTTTGACGAGGCCGATGTAACAACGGACAGGAAGGAATTACTGAAGCCAATTCCTGACATTCAACGTTTCCTCTCCCAATTAAGGCAGATCGGATTTTCCCTTGCCTTAGCCACAAACGATGAACGAAGGGATACAGAGGCCATGATCTCAGATTTAGGATGGAACGGTCTCTTTGATAGGATTCTCTGTTCAGGAGAGGTCCTTCACCCCAAGCCCCATCCAGAAATGGTCCTTTCCATTTGCCGCCAACTCTCCATTTCACCCCATGTGGCCGTATTTATTGGAGATTCGGTTACGGATATGAAGATGGGGAAGCGTGCCGACCTTGCATTGACGGTTGGAATCGTCGAAGGAGGAGTGACGCCAAGGGAAGAGTTAGAAAAAGTGGCTGATCTCGTGGTCGATTCCATCTGGGAACTCAAATTTTGTAAATAGACCTGCCAGTGGCATAAACGGGCATGGGCAAGCCCTTCTTCAAGGCTTCGGAAGGCGGTCGATATGGAATTTAAAGGTCATGGAGCGACCGCACCTTCGGTGAATTCCAGTTTGGGAAAGGAATGAGAGTGCTGATTCGCTAAAAGGTTCGCCTCGAACCCTTTCCGAAGGGTTTGCCCATGTCCCTTTAGAGAAAGTTTTATGTAACGTTAAGGTAGAGTTGCGAGTTACGGGTATCGAGTTGCATGTTTCGAATTAAATTCGGAAGCTCGAAGCTCCCAACCCGTAGCCCTTTCTCTTGCCATGTGTTAACTTTTCACCTTGACATTCTCTGGATCGTAGAGGGGTTCTTTAACTACGATCGCCTCGTATCTCTTGGCAGCCACCTCGATCTGGAACTGGGTCCCAGGCTTTGCGTATTGGATGGGAAGATACCCGTAAGCGATCGGTTTCTCCACAGTGTGTCCAAATCCCCCGGTGGTCACCAAGCCCATCACCTTATCGCCATCCAAAATCGCTTCCTTGCCAACAGGCATCAAGGGTCCGGACTGAATGATCAGGCAACAGAGACGCCTGATGATTCCTTTTCCCTTTTGGGCACTAAGGCTGCTACGGCCAATAAAATCGCCCTTATTCATTTTTACACAGAAATCGAGCCCAGCCTCAAAGGGGGTATATTCCGGAGAGATATCCCCGCTCCAGTAACGGTAGCCCTTCTCAAGGCGCAAGGAATCGATGGCCCGGTAACCCACGTTGGTTAACTCGAAGGATCTTCCTGCTTCCCAGAGGAGATCATAAATATAAGTGGCGTACTCCACTGGCATATGGAGCTCCCAACCCAATTCACCCATGTAGGTGATCCGGATGGCGAGGACAGGGGCATACCCAATGAAGATCTCATTGCATGTCATGTAAGGAAAACCCTCATTCGAGACATCATCCTGGGTGACCTTTTTCAAGATGTCCCGCGACCGAGGCCCGCACAGGGTGATACAGGATTTGGCCGACGTGACATTCGTGATCGAAACAGAACTGTTTGGTCGAAGATGTCTTTGGATCCAGGAGTAGTCGTGTTGGATAAAGGCGGTTCCGGTGACCAGATAGAATTCATCCTCACGAACTTGGCTCACGGTGAGATCACATTCAATCCCCCCTTTCTCGTTTAACATCTGGGTATAGGTTACGGTGCCCAGGGGTGTATCCATTTGGTTGTCCGTTATCTTCTGGAGGAAGTCGAGCGCTCCTGGTCCCTGGATTTCCATCTTTCCAAAAGAGGTTTGATCGATGATTCCAGCCTTTGTCCTCACGGCCTCATGTTCTTTCCCTACCGGTTCAAACCAATTGGGAAGCCCCCATCCTAACTTATCTTTAGGGGGGACTCCCTGTGGGGCAAACCAGTTAGGCCTTTCCCACCCCGATTTTTCGCCGAAGACGGCCCTCATCTTCTTCAGGCGAGGGTAAAGGGGACTTGTGCGCATGGGTCGAGCGGATTTCATCTCTTCATAAGGCCAGTTCATAGAATAATGGTGGGCATAGACTTCGATGGCCCGGTCGAGAACATACTTTTGGCTTCCATGATGGTCTCCGAGGCGGCGTATATCGAGACGCCAGAGATCAAGGCTGGGTTCACCTTCAATGATCCACTCCGCCATCATCTTCCCTGCTCCTCCACCTGCCGCGATCCCATGAGCACAAAAGCCGGCTGCCACGAAAAAATTCCTCACCTCGGCTGCCTCTCCCATGATGAAATCACCATCGGAAGTAAAGGCCTCGGGTCCATTGAGCAGGGTGATAACCTCGGCTTTCCCAAGGACAGGCACCCGTTTCATAGCAAGGAGGGAAAGGGGGTCAAAATGTTCATAATTCGATTTCAATAATTTTTTGGTGAAATCCTTTGGAATGCCATCCCGGGCCCAGGGGATGGGATTGTGTTCATAGCCTCCCATGATGAGTCCTCCAATCTCCTCACGGAAATAGACGAGATTGTCAGGGTCCCTCATGGTGGGCATTCCACGGCGGACGCCTTTTAGAGGCTTGGTGATGATATACTGGTGCTCCATGGGGATGAGGGGAATGGGGACCCCTACCATTTTCCCGATCTCTGGAGCCCAGATCCCCGCTGCATTGACGACGATTTCTGTCTTGAGGGGCCCTTTTTCTGTGATGACCTCATCGACGGCCCCGTTTTTTTGCTTTATACCCGTGACCCGGGTTTCGGTATAAATCGTGGCTCCTCTGTCCCGCGCTCCCTTAGCCAAGGCATGGGTTACTCCACTTGGGTCAATCTGCCCATCTGTCGGAAGCATCGCCGCTCCGACGATTCCCTTTTTATCCATCACCGGAAAAAGATCGCAGGCTTCCTTGGGACTGATCAGCTCCATCGGAAGGCCAAAGGTCTTGGCCATGGCTGCGGAACGGCGAAGCTCCTCCATGCGGTCCTTCGATGAAGCAATGCGCAGTCCACCGACCTCGCTCCAGCCGGTGTTTTGTCCCGTCTCTTCTTCCAAGCGGGCATAGAGCTCAATGCTATACTTCAACATCTTGGTAATGTTGACCGAAGAACGGAGCTGGCCCACCAGACCGGCAGCATGAAATGTCGCTCCGCTGGTGAGTTCTCCTTTATCCAGGACCACGACATCCTGCCATCCCATCTTCGTCAGGTGATAGGCAATACTGCACCCGGTAATTCCTCCTCCGATGATTACCACCCTTGCTTGGTCTTTCATGGTTTATCCCCTCCTGATCCGACTCCAATCTTGGGATTGAACCTTGCTACCTATGTAGACAGGTTTAATAAAAAAAACGGTTTTTGTCAACAGCTTTGGGGAAGGGGAATGGAAAAGATAAAAGATATTGACAAAGGGGATCGATTTCGATATATAAATTCTTGATTGGCATGCCGGTCCCGTACAGGTCAAACAGTGATGTTAGGGGGAGGGGAGGTGAGAGGGAAGAAGATTCCGATGGATAGAAATTCAAAGATAAACAAGAGAAAGGGAAAAGGAGGTTATTGCCTATGAAGGGTAAATGGATCATTCGAATGGCCAGTTTGGTATGCATCCTGTTTCTTTCAACAACGGTCATCGCCAAAGAGAAGGTGACGGTATACACCTCATTAGAGACAGACGAGACAGTGAAGTATTTGGAGGTGGCCAGAAGGGATCTTCCTGACCTCGATATCGATATCATCCGTCTTTCTACAGGAGAACTCGGTGCGAGGATGTTAGCCGAGAAGGACAATCCCCAAGCCGATTGCATCTGGGGATGGGCTGTGACCAATATGGAACAGTTTATCCCCGCAGGTATGGTCGAACCTTATCGAGCCAAGGGCACAGAAAAATTGGACAAACGATTCGTCGATCCCCAAAATTACTATGCCGGCATCGATATGTATATTGCGGCTTTTTGTGTGAATACAAAGGTCCTGAAGGAGAAGGGGTTGCCCATGCCCAAAGGGTGGAATGACCTGCTCAACCCGGGATTCAAAGGGTTGATTGCGATGCCCAACCCTGTCGCTTCAGGGACAGGGTTTTTGCAGGTGGCCAGCATTCTCCAGATGTATGGGGCGAAAGAAGGAAAGCAAGACGGATGGGAATTTTTGAAGAAGCTCGACAGGAATATGGGCCAATATATCAAGAGTGGATCCCGGCCGGCCAAGATGGCTGCCCAGGGAGAGTTTGCAGTCGGTTGTTCCTTCGATTTCGTTGTCGGCGAATTGAAGAAGGGGGGGGCGCCTGTTGAATTTGTATTCCCGGTCGAGGGGGCGGGTTATGAGGTCGAGGCCAATGCCCTTCTGAAGGGGGCAAAGAATCCAGCCACTGCCAAAAAATTTCTGGACTGGGCCATCAGTACGAATGCGATGAAGGTTTATTCGGAATTTAAACTGGGTGTGACCCTGCCAGGGATTCCTACCAGAACGGATATGCCGAAACTGTCAGAAATCAAACTTTACCCCATGGACTTTTCGTGGCAGGCAAAGAACCGCGACGAAATCCTGCAGAAGTGGGAAAGCCTTTTCATGAAGTAAGGAGGGTGAGGTTTGTAAAAAAGGGCACCCCCGATCAGGGTGCCCTTTTTTGTGGCATTTGTGCTGGAGAGTCGAAGGGTTGACATATCTTTTCAAATCGATTAAAAGGCCTATTTAGATAGGTAAACAGCTTCGCTTCCCCATGAAGCCAGAGAGGAGTAAGGGGAGGCTGCCTCGCGAGGGCCATAAGATGGGACGAAACCTCAGGCTTGAAAATCTCACCAAGCAATTTGGGATCTTAACCGCGGTGGATCATGTGAACTTAGAGGTTGAGGAGGGAGAATTCCTCTGTTTTCTCGGACCGAGTGGCTGTGGAAAGACGACGGTACTGAGAATGATCACGGGCTTCGAAACCGTGACGGGAGGAAGGATCCTTTTTGATGGGAGGGTGATCAATGACCTCCTCCCTCAGAAACGGGAGTTCGGCATTGTCTTCCAGTCCTACGCCCTTTTTCCAAACATGACCGTCGAGGAGAATATCGCTTTTGGCTTGAAAGTAAGGAAGCTGCCTAAAAAGGCGATAGAGGACAGGGTAGATCAGATGCTCGATCTCACCGGACTGCGGGACTGGAGAAAACTTTATCCCCCCCAATTAAGCGGAGGCCAACAACAAAGGGTTGCCTTGGTCCGCGCCCTTGCCCCTAACCCGCAAGTCCTCCTCTTGGATGAACCCTTGAGTGCTTTGGATGCAAAAATTCGTGTTCGGCTTCGGGCGGAGGTGAAGCGTCTCCAGCAGGAACTGAAAAAGACAATGATCTATGTCACCCATGATCAGGAAGAGGCCCTTTCGATTGCGGACCGCGTCGTCGTCATGGAGAGGGGAAAATTTCGACAGGTAGGAAAGCCTATCGACATTTATAAATTTCCCAATTCCAGCTTTGTGGCCGATTTCGTTGGGACCTCCAACTTCTTTAAGGGGGAATGGAACGAAGACTGGGTGAATATCGGGAAGAGGCAATTTAAGGTATGGCAAAAGGAAGGTTCCTCAGCGAGGACAGAGGTGCTCCTTGCTGTCCGGCCAGAAAAGATCGAGGTTTTTAAATCGGGCGAACTTCCAAAGGGTCTTGAACCTTCCAACCTACTTCCGGGAAGGATTGATGTCGTCACCTTCCTCGGAGCAGCCGTCCGTCTCGTCATTAATGTAGAGGGGGAAGAGGTTATTTCGGATGTGATTGAAAAGGAATTTGATCAGAAACAACTACGGCAGGGTGAAGAGGTCCTTCTCTATTTTCCTCCGGAGGCCTTCACCGTTTATCCTACCCAGAAGGGTTCTTCATGAATCAGACGGAAACCGCTCCGAGCCCTCCTGTTTCCTCGGCCTTCGAAAGCGACAGGCTTCTCACGTGGTTTGTGATGGGATTTCTTCTCGTTCTTCTCGTCTTTTTCATGCTTTATCCAGTATATGATATTTGTAAATTAAGTTTCTTCCGTCAAGGGATCTTCACCTTTAAAAATTATATCACCTACTTCACCCATCCGAGGATGTTTCGATCTTTCACGAACAGCCTCTATGTCTCGATTGTCACCACAGGGATCACGACGGTTCTCGCTTTTTTCTTCGCTTATGGGTTAACTCGAACGACCATTCGAGGGAAAGAGATTTTCTATACGATCTCGACCTTTCCCTTGATTGCTCCTTCCATCATTCAAGGGCTCGCCTTGATCCTGCTCTTTGGCCGAAACGGTCTCATCACCCGTTATCTCCTTCACACGGATTGGAATATTTATGGTGCCACCGGGATCATTGTCGCAGAGTGTCTCTACTGTTTCCCCAATGCCCTGTTCATCCTTTATACCACCCTGTCTGCAGTCGATACACGATTGGACGAAGCAGCCCAGAGCCTCGGTGCTTCCGCCCTGAAGACCTTTTATAAAGTGACACTCCCTTCAGCGAAGTACGGAATTGCCAGCGCAGCGGCACTCGTTTTTAATCTTACGATCACGGACTTCGGCGTGCCAGTGGTCATTGGTGGGAATTACAACGTCTTAGCCACCGAGATCTACCAACAGGTTATCGGGATGCAACGGTTCGATCTTGGAGCCACCATTAGTGTCATTCTTTTAATTCCTTCCGTCGGGGCCTTCCTGTTGAATTACTATCTCACTAAAAAGAGTTATGCTCTGATCAGTGGGCAGGCACGACCCTTTCTACAGCCCTCCCGGCCCTTCAAAAGATGGGCCTTCACCCTTTACTGCTGGATCCCCAGTGCCTTTATTCTCATCGTTTTTGCTTCCGTGTTTGCAGGATCATTCGTCAAAACTTGGCCCTATGACTTCTCTCTCACCCTTAAACATTACGATTTCCCTTCCTTGGGGGGTTATGGACCGATCTGGACCCAGTTCTGGGCCTCTCTCCTGAAGGGAGAATGGCAGTCGATCATTGCCTATAAATATGCTCCCATCTGGAACAGCTTCTGGGTTTCAATCCTGGTCGCCATGGGAGGCGCTTCCTTGACCCTATTGACCGGATACATTATCGAGAAGAAGAAACCGAGAGGGAACCAGATTCTTTACATCCTGAGCGTATTGCCTGCAGCCATCCCTGGAACGGTGCTCGGGTTAGGTTACATTCTGGCCTTCAACAAGCCTTACTTCTTTATTTACGGAACTTTTTGGATCATCATCATTAATATCACTATCGCCAATTTTACTTTAGGCGTGCTCTCCAGTATCGCCAATCTGAAACAGATCGATCAGTCGATTGAGGAAGCAGCGGTCAGTCTCGGCGCGGGGGTCGTTACAACCTTCCAACGAGTCGTTTTCCCTCTGGTCAAGACAGCCTTCATTTCGAATATGACCTTTTTCTTCATGAGGGCGATGACGACCGTCAGCGCCGTCATTTTTCTGGTATCTGCGAAAGTGAAACTGGCAGCCATTGAGATCATCTTTCTCGATATTGATGGGCGGACCGCGAGTGCCAATGCCATGTGCACAATTCTCATCCTGATCGTGGTGGCGATGCTTGTAACCATGAGGTTGATTACCGGGAAGTCAGGATTGAAAGGAATGAGTGTTTCTACCTAAGAGAAAAGCGATGGCCGAAACCCTCCACCTGAACACGGGCGTTCCCAAATATACCCAGATCAGCCATTGGCTTATGGAGATGATCCAGAAGGGTCGCTATGGGCTTCATGAAAAGCTGCCTTCGGAGTCGAGGCTTTCTGAGCTTTTTCGGGTCAATCGCAATACGGTCCGACAGGCGATCTCCGATCTCGTCTCCAAAGGATTGATTCAGAAGCGAAACGGGGTCGGATCGTTTGTCATCGCCCGGTCGATTCCACCGGTGAAATACACCCTTCAGAACATCTCCAGCTTTACGGACGATATGATCCGTATGGGCATTACACCAAAGACTAAGCTCATCCGTCAATCCGTGATCGAGGTGCCTTCAGAGGTCGCCGAGAAACTGATGCTGGGCAAGGAGAAATGGGTCATCCTGACAGAGCGGCTCCGCCTGGGGAATCAGATTCCCCTCGTCATTGAACGGAGTTACCTTCCCCACAAGGAATACAAAGCGATCCTCAAGATGCGGTTGACGGGCTCGCTCTATCATCTTTTGACAAAAAAATTTCATGTCGACCTTCACCGGTCCATTCAGACCTTTCGGGCGATTGCGTTGACGGGAAAGGACGGCAAGCTCCTGGAACTTCCCCCTGGAGCGCCTGGCATATTCTTGGAGAGTATCATTTACGATTCGAAGAACATTCCCGTTGAAGTTCTCCATGCCTTTCACCGGGGGGATCAGTATGTCTTCGAGGTCGAGTCGGGAAGATACCGCTTTGAGCTGGAGTCGTTAAAAAGGTCTTGACAAAGTATTTATTTTGAGATACCTGTATAGACAGGTAGTTAGGCACTTAAAGCGGTAGGTTTGAGGAGCGTTCCGTTTCGCAGGACCTGAGGGTTGAGGCTGGCATTTTTTTGCCTCCAACCTCAAGCAAAGGGATCCTCCTGCAATCGTTAGGAGGTTTTTATGGTGGATCTGAAACGTTTTTTAATTCCCTGGATTGACGACATTACACCCTATGATACAGAGGATCTCCTGATGGCCTGGTCTCGGCCTGAGCTCAAACGGATGATGATCAACGAGAACCCTCTCCCGCCATCGGAAAAAATCCTCGAGGCAGTCGTTGCGGCTGCCAAACTGGGAAACCGATATCCTAATAACGGACCTAAGCTCCGAGCCAGGATCGCGAAGCAATACGATCTCGGGCCAGAGAATGTTTATATCAGCCATGGTTCTTCCGAGATCATCGATATCATGATGCGGCTCTTCGTGACCCCGGGCGATGAGGTTCTTCTTCCCAATCCAACCTTCTCTCTTTACGGCATTCGAGCAAAAACCTGCGGGGGGAAGGTGGTTCCCGTGGATATGACCCCGGATCTCCAATATGACATTCCAGCCATGCTTCAAGCCGTCACCCCTCGAACCAAGGTCCTCATCATCTGTACCCCCAACAATCCCACGGGAGACTTTATCTCTGACCAAGACCTGATGAGGATTGTGGAACTCGGGCTTCCGACCCTGATCGATGAGGCCTACCTGGAATACCATCCTGAACGCGAATCCAGAGCGCCTCTCATCCGGAAATACAATCACCTCATTGTTTCCCACACCTTTTCCAAGGCTTATGGATTGGCGGGGATTCGATTCGGATATGCCCTGGCCGACGAAAAGATGATTCAGTATTTCCGCAAGGTCCAGATTCCCTGGAATACCAGCCTACTCTCGATGGCTGCAGCAGAGGCAGCCCTGGATGAAGAGGACGAGTTGAAGCGGAAGGCCGCCTATAACAATGCGGGTGTCGACTATGTGTGCAAGGAGCTTTCGAAAATCTTAGGGGTAAAGCCTTACTATTCCCACGGAAACTATGTGATGGTCGACGCCACCGATACCGGAGTGACCGGGAAAGAGATCGTGGATTATGTCTTTGAGAAGGATGGTGTCATGCTGAAGGCCTTTTCTCCCCTCCGGGGGCGGGGCGGGTTCTTCCGGATCAGCATAGGCACCCATGAAGAAAACTCCATCTGTATCCAAGCGATCAAACAGTTTTTTAAAAACTACGAAAAGGAGAAGAAGGCATGAAGAAGAACCCCCTTGAACGACTTATGGCGACCAATCCCGAACTCGAGATCTGGTGGGATTCCTCCCCCTTAGTCTATTCAGTTTGGGCAGAAGGTTTTTTGAAGAAAACGCCCGCCGATCGGGCTGGAGAGCTTCGAGAACAGCTGAAAAGACTCTTTGATCCGGAACATCCGGAAGAAACCCTTTTTCGAGGCGTGACCACCAATCCCCCCCTCTCCCTCGCAGTCATCAAAAATCGTGAAACCTATGTGGCCCAGTTGGTGGATGAGTTGATCGAAAAAAACCCTTGCATCGACAAGGAAGCCCTTTTCTGGCAGACCTACAAGGAGATCGTCCGACGCGGAGCGGAGATGTACTGGGGGGTTTTTCAAAGGTCCAAATATCGATATGGTTATCTCTCCGGCCAGGTCGACCCGAGGGCGGTAATGGACAAGGATAGAATGATTGCCCAGGCCCTGGAGTTGGCCAAACTCAGTCCCAATGTGATGATTAAAATCCCTGGCTCAAAACAGGGGTATGAAGTGATCAGATTTCTGACCTCGAAGGGAATTTCGACGAATAATACCCTTACATTCGTCCTCCCTCAACTCATGGCCTGTGCCAAAGCCGTCAAAGAAGGGTTGGAAATTGCAGAACAGAATGGCGTGGATCTGAGTCACTGGCGGTCTGTGATTACGCATATGGCCGCACGGTATGGGGACTTAGGCGACCTAAGGAAGGAGTCAGAGGAATGCGGTATCGACCTTTCAGAGGTTGATGTGCGCTGGGCCGAATTAGCCGTTTTTAAGAAAGCCTATCGTCTCTGTAAAGAGAGGGGATATCCCAGTAAAATGCTGATCTGCTCCATGAGGATCAGTCCCATCGTGAATGGAAAGAAGTACTGCTGGCATCTTGAAAAACTCGCAGGAGGAAGTATCGTTTTCACTTGTCCCCCCTCCTTCATTGAGGCAACGTTTGATTCGCTTGAGGACACCGAATTCAGGGATCTGATCAATGAAGAGATTCCCAAGGCGGTACTGGACAAATTAATGAGGATCCCCTATTTTGAGAGGGCCTATCAGGAGGACGGTTATACGCACGATGAGTTTAACACCCATCCCGCCCTGATGACCACTGCTGCTGAATTTTCAAAAGCAACAGAGAACATGGTCGATTTTGTCGCGAAGCGTTTGGCAGCTAAATGTGGCTGAAACGGGGAGCAGAAGCCAACCTTATCATACCTGCGGAGTAATTGGAGGTCCTATGAAGGATGATCCTCAGATGCAGATGAACGATGACCAGACGGACCTCAGGACCCACTTAGCCAAGCGAAGAAGAATTGAATCAGACAGCAACAGACTGCTCCCGGCCTTGATGGTGGTTCTCCTCGTTGTGATTTTTGCGGGAGGGATTTATTACTTCTTCACCAGACGATCTACGGGAGCTGACTCAATGTTACAGTTGAAGATGACTGCCTTAGAAGAGAAGATCGCAGGCCTCGAAAAAAAGATCGGGGACCTCCAAGGCAAATCAGGTACAGGAGGGTCAGACCCGGTTGTTCTTCAGCGAGTGGAGGCTCTTACACAGAAGGTAGAGGCGCTCGAAAAACGTGCACAGCCTACCCCTGAATCCAAAGCAAAACCGCCCAAAACGGAAGTTACAGTTCAAAAGCGATACCACAGGGTTCAGAAAGGAGAGACTCTATTCAGGATCAGCAAGAAATACGGGATCACGGTGGAGGAGCTCCGTCAACTTAACAACCTTTCTGCGGGCCAGCCCGTCAGAACTGGTCAAAAACTCGTTGTTTCGGCGGGACGGTAAAGGCCAAAGTCAGCAGTGGTCAATAGCCGTCTGCGGGAGTGATTGGGTACTCATAATCATTTTCATCCAATTTATAAGCCCAATAATCAAGTCTGGCCCCGTATCTCCTCTTCCTTGAAAATTCCTTCCTGATATGGTAAACCAATCCTACCTTTTTCTCCTTGTAAGAGAAGACCATAGCTGCGTGCTCTCGTGCGCTCCAGCGTGCAGGCACGACTGTGATCAGTAATGCACTGCTCATTCGGGTAGCCAGCCTTTTTCTGATTTGGTGGACTACCCACAAGCTGAAGGGGCGGTGGCGATGCAAGCCAGATCGGCAGGCTTTTACACCCGGATACAGAACCACCTTTTTGCTTGCTGGTGTAGCCTTGGTTATAAGTGAAAACGCTACAGGTCTGAAACGGTTGGAAATGAAAGAGAAAAAGAAACTAACGATTACGATTGACGGTCCTACGGGGGCAGGAAAAAGCACAGCAGCGAAAGGACTGGCCAAACGACTGGGTTACCTTTATATTGATACAGGAGCGATGTATCGAGCGGTAGCCCTTCAGGCCAGAGAGAAAGGAGCGAGGTTCGAAGACGAGGAGACTCTCTATCAATGGACTTCTTCCCTCCAGATCACCTTTTTAAGTCAGGGAGAAGAGGTCCACATTCTCTGCAATGGAAGAGACGTCACCCAGGCGATCCGATTACCTGAAATCAGTCTTCTTGCCTCCGAGATTTCAAAGAGGAGAGGGGTGAGAGACGCCCTGGTTCAGATGCAGAGGGAGATGGGACAGGGGGGAGGCGTCGTCCTGGAGGGGCGGGATACAGGAACGGTTGTCTTTCCTCAGGCCGATGTTAAATTCTATCTGGATGCAAAGGCCGAGGAGAGGGCGAGAAGAAGATATGAAGAACTGGCCGGGAAAGGAGTGAAGGTTCATTTCAAGGAGACCCTTGAAGAAGCAATTCACAGAGATCAGAATGATACGAATCGATCTCTATCGCCTCTTCGAAAGGCAGAGGATGCCATTCTCATTGATTCGACTCATCGGTCAGCAGAAGAAGTGATTGAGGTGATGGTCCGCTTCGTTCAGAGGAGGAGAAGGTGAAGCTTTTCATCGCAAAATCGGCTGGGTTTTGTTTCGGTGTTAAACGAGCCATGGACTTAGCCCTTGAAGCCGCCAAAAGGGACCCAAGGGATCTCTGTACCCTTGGGCCTCTAATCCATAACCCCCAGGCAGTCGAATTCCTTAAAGGACTGGGCATTGAGGTGAAGGAGAAAATCGAAGAGATTCCAAAGGGTACGGTCATTTTCAGATCCCACGGCGTCTCTTTACAAGATCTTAAAAAAGCGAGGGAGAAGGGAATACGGATTATCGATGCCACTTGCCCTATTGTGAAGAGGGCCCAATTTTATGCGAAGTTTCTCCACCGGTATCGGTATGCCGTATTGATTGTGGGTGATGCTCACCATCCAGAGGTTGAAGCCATCCGGAGCTACCTGCCGGAGGGGGTGGAAGTCATCGAGCGTGTGGAGGAGGTCCATCGGTCAGGTCCCTGGGAAAAATTGGGAATCATTGCGCAGACCACCCAATCCTTTAATCTTTTTAAAAAAGTCGTAGCCCTTAGCCTCGAAAGAGCAAAAGAGGTGAGAGCCTTTAATACCATCTGTCATGCAACCATGATCCGCCAGAAGGAGGCGGTTGAGATTGCCAGAAAGGTCGATTGCATGATTGTGATCGGGGGGCACAATAGTGGAAATACCCAACGGCTGGCTTCGATGTGTAGAGAGATTCAGCCCTGCACTATCCATATTGAAACAGCCCGGGAACTGAATCCAAAAAGGTTGGTACGAAAAAGTCGAATCGGTTTGACCGCAGGGGCTTCTACTCCCCACTGGATCATCGAGGAGGTTGAAGAAGTGGTTCGAACCCTCACAAAATAAAAGAAGGAGAAAAGTTTGTTTTTTTTCAAAGAGTATGGTATATCTGAAAAGATTAGGAAAAAGGGGGATTTGTTGAATGCCAAAGGACGATTTAACTCCTACTATGGAGGAGACCCAGAGAACCTCTCCGAAGGAACAAGCGGAGGGTTCTGCGGGAAAGGAACTCCAGAGTAGGAACGAGCCTGAAGATTTTCAGACACTCTATAGGGAGAGCCTAAGGACCATGGATGAAGGCCAGATCCTTAGTGGAACCGTCATTGACATCACGCCAGATCATGTAACCGTGGATGTCGGTTACAAATGTGAGGGGCATATTCCCATCCGGGAGTTTCAGAAAAGGGATAGGAAGATGGATGTCAGGATCGGTGACCGGATCGAAGTGTTCTTAGAGAAGAAAGAGAGTGAAGAAGGCCTATTGATCCTGTCGAAGGAGAAGGCGGATAAGGTCACGATTTGGAGAGACATCAGCCGGTCCTACCGGGAAGGGGAAGTGATTGAGGGTGAGATTGTTTCAAAGGTTAAAGGCGGCCTCTCTGTCGACGTTGGGGGTGTGATTGGCTTTCTGCCGGGCTCCCAGATCGACCTCAAACCGATTCGGAATCTGGATGAAATGGTTGGAAAGCGATTCAAGTTTAGGGTCATCAAGTTGAATCGAAAACGGAATAATGTGGTTCTCTCGAGACGCATCCTTCTGGAAGAGGAGTTAAAGCTCCACCGAAATGAGACCCTGCAGCATCTCCAGGAAGGGGAGACCGCCGAAGGAATCGTAAAAAACCTTACCGACTATGGTGCCTTTGTCGACCTCGGCGGGGTGGACGGACTCCTCCATATTACGGACATCGCGTGGGGAAAGATTGGACACCCCTCGGACAAAATCTCGGTGGGAGACCGGATCAAGGTGAAGGTTCTACACTTCGACCGAGAGAAAGGAAAGGTGTCTCTGGGATTGAAGCAGACCCTGCCCAACCCATGGGAAACCGTTCCAGCAAAATATCCTGCAGGAAGGCGGGTCGTGGGAAAGGTCGTGAGCACCATGGATTATGGCGTCTTCGTCGAGCTTGAGGAAGGAGTGGAGGGGCTGGTTCATATTACTGAAATGACCTGGGGAAAAAAGATGAAACACCCCTCGAAAATCGTGCAGGTGGGAGAAAAAGTGGAGGTCGTGGTTCTTGATTACGATCTCGAGAAGCGTCGGATCTCCTTAGGTATGAAACAGACGGTGCCCAATCCCTGGACCTTGCTTGAAGAAAAGTATCCCGTAGGAAGTCGAGTCAGAGGCAGAGTTAAGACGGTTACCGATTTCGGCATCTTCGTCGGATTTGAAGAGGGGATTGATGGCCTGGTTCATGTTTCGGAAATGTCCTGGACGAAAAAGATTAAAAATCCAGGGGAACTCTACCGAAAAGGACAAGAAATTGAAGCCGTCGTTCTCAATATCGATCCTCAGAACGAACGTTTCTCCCTTGGCATCAAGCAATTTACGCCAGACCCTTGGAAGGATATCACCCGTCGATACCGGAAAGGGGAGGTGGTGACGGGAAAGGTTACCAATGTGACCGATTTTGGCGCCTTTGTCGAATTAGAGGAGGGGATTGAGGGACTTGTCCATGTCTCCGAGATTAGCCGGGAGAAGGTGGAAAAGCCTTCGGATGTGCTGAAGATCGGGGACACGGTTTCTGCGCTGGTTCTTCATGTGGATTCCCACGAACGCAGGATTGGTCTTAGCATGAAGGCACTGAAAGAAAAGGTGGAGAAGGGAGAGATAGAAAAATACATCTCGAATAATGAGTCGACTTCTCCAAGCCTCGGAGCCTTGATCCAAGAGGAGATTGAACGTCAAGGCGGTGAACTCCCAAAGAAGGAGTGATCACTGAAGACCCCGTTCTTTTCTTTGTTCCGATTCTGACATTCCAGGGGGGTTGCGACGGGTTCGCAACCCCTTTTTATTTTTCCTGTCTATGACCCTTATTTCCGGCATTCTTGAAAAAATCACGTATCTAAATGAAAAGAACGGCTTTGTTGTAGCCAAGATTCAGGAAAAGGGGAAGAGAGGTCTGACAACCATCGTCGGAAACCTTCCAGGTATCCACTCAGGCGAGTCTTTAAGGCTGACAGGAAAGTGGGTCCAAAATAGAAGGTTTGGGGAACAGTTTCAGGTTGAGGCATTTGAAATCACTATCCCTGCCACAGTCCAGGGCATTCTAAAATATCTCAGTTCCGGGCTTATTAAAGGAATCGGTCCAATGATGGCCGGCCGCATCGTCGATCTTTTTGGGCTGAATACGATAGAGGTCATTGAGAAGACACCTGAACGTCTATCCGAGGTCGAAGGGATGGGTCCAAAAAGAGTTGCCATGATTACCGAGGCCTGGAAGGAGCAGAGAGAGATCAAGGATATCATGATCTTTCTCCAAGGCCACGGGGTGAGCGCCGCTTATTCCGCAAAAATCTACAAACAGTATGGAAACCAGTCCATCCAAATGGTCAGGGGAAATCCGTATCGTCTCAGTCAGGACATTCATGGAATTGGCTTTATCACCGCCGATCGGATTGCCCAGCATTTAGGGATTTCTCCCCATTCTTTAATTCGGGCGAAGGCTGGCCTGATCTATGTACTGAAGGAATTGGCTGAGGAGGGCCATGTCTACTACCCGGAGACGAACCTGGTGCAGAAGGCCGAAGGAATATTAAAGGTGGAACGGGAGATCATTCTTCAGGCCATGAGGGATCTTTCTGAGGAGAAGGAGATTTTTCTCGAAACGATTGACCTGAAGCGAGATCTCAAGGCAGTCTATCTTGCTCCTTTCTATTACGCTGAGGCTGGGAGCGCCGATCGGTTGAAGCGATTAATGGAGCATCCCTCGAACGTCAGGTCCATTCATGGGGATAAGGCTATTGAGTGGATTGAAGAAAAGCTAAAGATCGATCTCGCCCCGAGGCAGAAAGAGGCAATCCTTTCGGCGACCTGTTCAAAAGTTCTGATCCTCACCGGCGGTCCAGGGACAGGAAAGACGACGATCATTACTGCAATCCTGAGGATACTTCAGGGGCTAAGGCTCAGGATTCTATTGGCTGCCCCCACCGGAAGGGCAGCGAAAAGGATGAGCGAGGCAACAGGGTGGGAAGCAAAAACCATTCATCGATTGCTTGAATACTCTCCCATGAAGGCTGGTTTTAAGAAAGACCCGGAAAATCCTCTGGAAGCAGATGTCGTCATTATTGACGAAGCCTCGATGGTTGACATCCTTTTGATGTATCATCTCCTCAAGGCCATTCCTTCCTCGGCTCATCTGATCCTGGTTGGCGATGTCGACCAATTGCCGTCTGTTGGTCCTGGAAATGTATTAAAAGAGATGATTGATTCGGGTCTTTTTAGGGTGGTCCGGTTAACAGAGATTTTCCGCCAGGCCCAGAAGAGCGCCATTGTTATGAATGCCCATCGAATCCATCAAGGGGAATTTCCGAATCTCTGGGGGTTGAATCAAAAGGAAGGGACGGATTTCTATTTTGTGGAAGAAGAGGAACCCGAGATCATTTTAGAAAAAATGGTGATGCTCTGTACAGAAGAGATTCCCCAACGTTTTGGGTTTCATCCCATTAAGGAGATACAGGTTCTGAGTCCGATGCATCGGGGGATTCTTGGAGACTCAAATTTGAACCTCGAATTGCAGAAAAGGCTGAATCCTGAGCCGACAGGGATCGCTTGCGGAACCACGACTTTTCGACTGCATGACAAAGTCATGCAGATCACTAACAATTATCAGAAGGAGGTCTTTAATGGCGATATCGGGTGGATTTCGGAGATCCATCAGGAGGATAGGGAACTGATGATCGAATTCGAGGGCCGGCTCATTCCTTATGCCTCTTCAGAATTGGATGAGATCGCCCTGGCCTATGCCATTTCTGTTCACAAATCCCAGGGAAGTGAATATCCAGCAGTCCTTCTTCCCTTAACCACCCAGCACTATCTTCTTCTTCAGAGGAACTTAATTTACACAGCGATTACCAGGGCAAAGAAACTGATGATATTGATCGGAAGCAAAAAAGCCCTTGGAATCGCCATCCGTCATAACAAACCCCAGGGCCGATACACTCATCTCTCCTCAAGACTTCAGTCGACCCCAGTTCCTTCCGGTATATCTGATTTGAAAAAAAACTTCTAAAAAGTCTGAATCACGATCTCGGCGCCCCGTTTTTCAGCAGAGAGATAGGCGCTATAAATTGTTGAGATCGCATCTGCTGCCAGAGAACTGTCGCTCTCCAGGGGTTCGCCATAGGCAATGGTCCGATAGAAGGCCTCGATCTCCGCAGGGTAGCCTGTGATCCAATCTTCGTCCGGAGCGGGATTGGACCATCCCTGTTTGGTCCCGATCTTTTCGACGACATAGATATCTTTAAAGTATTGATCGACCGGATTGTAAGTCTGCATGGCTGTGTTGGGATTGATGTTGCAAAAGGTCCGATGATTGTTGGCTGCGATTTCGAGCCAGTTGTGGGTTCCCCCCATGACAATATCCGATGCAAAAATATCAGCGATCATTCCATCCTGAAACGTCACATGCATGATCGAGAAATCTTCAATATCATGATAGTCTGCTCGTAAATGTCCCCGATCGATGAACCGCTTCTCCCGAGTCAAGGCATGGACTCGGGCAGACACCGATCTGGGTTGGATAGGCTTGATCTTTCGCGCCCTCCCCTCCACCCGCTTGAGGTAGAGGGCTGCGGCCAAGGGATGGCAGCCCTTCCCGATCATGGATCCTCCGCCGGAGAATTTCCAAGAACCATAGGTGGCGGCATGGGAACCAGAATGGCCTTCTTCACCGTGCATCCAGAGGATCTGGGCCCTGGTCTTTTCGATGATCTCTCGCTCCTTTTGAATGGAGGGGGCATAAACCCAGTTTTCGGCATAGAGGAGTTTCCCCTGGCTCTTCTTTTCTGCATCAAGGATCCGGCCGATACTCTGGAGGGAATGATCTAATGCAACCTGTCTTGGAAAATGATCTCCATGAAATGTTTCTGATCCGCCTCCAAAGTAACCGGTCAATGGTTTTTCAACGATGGCAAATTTATCTCTCGACAGGGCGGCGACTGCAACGGATTCATGCATCGAGGGTGGCGTACAGACGTGAATGGCGTCAGAATGGTCTATGATTTGTTCCAGGGTTTCAAAGGCTCGAATCCCCTTCCGATGGGCAAAAGCTTTCCTTCTTGTTTTGGTGGGAGAATAGACGCCAGTAATTTCGATCTCTGTCCCGTGAACTCTGTGAAGGGCTTCATAGTGAAATGAGGCAGCGAACCCTGACCCAATGATGCCTGCCCTGACCTTTTTCTTTTGCATGGGAAAAACCTCCTTCTATTCTTCTTATTTTTTAACTGATATTTTTTCCCCTGTTCCAGGGCTCATCCTTTTTTGTCAAGAAAAGGAAGTGCTCTCCCTAAACGGTAGACCAGGGCTTGGCAGGAGGCAATGAGGGAGTTTTGGTCATCAAAAGCCTTGATATCGTAAATGGCTGTTTTATTTGTCCGGCTTAACTCTCTCGCTTCAGCCATCAATCTGCCCCCCCTCACAGGAGGGGACACATAAGTCACATTCATATTCAATGCAACGGCCATGGTCCCATGGGAGTTGGAGGCTGTTTCAAAAGCCTCATCGATCAGGGCGAACAAAGCGCCCCCATGGGCCATGCCAAAGATGTTTTCCATATCTGTGGTGAATTCCATCTCGACCTTGGAATATCCTTCGTCGAGATCAACCAGCTTTAGTCCAAACTTTTTGGCAAAGGGCTCCCTTTCAACCTGCCTGAAAATCGCTTCTCTGATATTGGAATCCATGACGTTCTCCTCCCGGTTAAAGGGTCAGATCTGGAAATCCCGATTCCACCTGACTCAACGCTTTTATATATTTTTCTCCTTATTTTAGCAAGTCGTAACCCCTTAGAAGGTGTGAAATTATTGGAAGATGGGAGACCGAACAGGGGGACTCTCCAAAATCGTAGGATGCGGGCATTGAAAATGTAAGGGTAACGAACCATCTTAACTTAGCTATCTCAGAGAGTTTATCCGTATCGTTGAACCTGAAAAGGGTGCCGCCCCACTATTTCTCCGATACTCCCTGTCCGGTCTGTGGATTTTGGGATTTTTTAACACCTTCTTAGTTATGGGGAAAAAAGGTCGATCCGAAAATTATAAGACCGAGGGGATAGGGCAAGGCCTTGTTTGTTATGGAAAACAGGGGTTGGCTATGCTAATATAAGAATATGAAAAAGCGATTGATCCTGTCGGCATTAGGCGTTCTTATTTTATCGATCCCCTTATTATCCAGTGCAGAAGGCATCCAGTGGCAATCCTATAAGGAAGGAATCGCAAAAGGAAAAGCCGAGAAGAAAAAGATTTTTGTCAACTTTTATGCCGATTGGTGAACGTTCTGCAAGAAAATGGAGGCAGAGTCCTTCGCTGACCCGGAGATTGTGCAGCATTTGAATGGCCATTTCATCACGGTTCGAACGAATATCGATAGGGAGAAAAAGATTGCCTCAAACTATTACGTAAGAACCCTTCCCACCTCTTGGTTCCTTGAGCCTGATGGATCAAAAATTACGAATATTCCGGGCTATGTTAATCCGGATACGTTTTTAGTGATCTTAAAATATATCGCCTCAGGGAGTTACAAGAGGATGACCCTCAAGGAATTCTTCACCTCACAAAAGTGAAATAGGCCATTCTCTTCCCGAAAGTGTCAGGTCATTTTTTGTAAAAGAGTTCGTAGAGAAGACGAGGAGATAAAGATGGAAAAGAAAAGGATTGGAATATTGACAGGAGGGGGAGATTGCGCCGGTCTGAATCCAGCGATCAAGTGGGTCGTAAAGACGGCCCTGGATGACCGGCTTCAAAGAAGCAGAAAGATCCAATATGAGGTTGTTGGAATTCGGGATGGTTGGAAGGGGTTGATTCATCCTGACGCCGATGAAGAGGCGCCTGGTTCAAGAATTGTAATATTAAACGAGGAGATGGTGAGGACCTGGGATCGACACGGAGGTACAAATCTTGGAACCTCCCGGACGAATCCTTATGATTCAAAGAATAATCGATCCGCAATCGTCCTAAACAATATTGAGCGGCTCGATCTCGATTTCTTGGTTGCCATTGGAGGGGAGGATACCCTCGGGGTGGCTCATAGACTCTCCCGCGAAGGAGTGAAGGTGGTAGGGATTCCAAAAACCATTGATAAAGACCTTTCCGGAACCGATTACACCCTTGGATTTGAGACAGCCCTGAATGTGATCACAGAGGAGATTGACCGTCTCAGGACCACAGCGGGTTCCCACCGGAGGATCTTTGTGGTTGAGACCATGGGAAGGCACGCAGGCTGGCTAGCTCTTGAAGGAGGGGAATCGAGCGGGGCCTATATCATCCTCATCCCTGAATACGATTTTGACCTTGAGAGGGTCAATGAGTTGGTCTTGGAGGGTAGAAGGAAAGGGGCCCGTTACGATATCATTGTAGTCGCAGAAGGCGGAAAACCCTCAGGGGCTTCTCTGATTGCGAAGGATGAGACAGTAGATAGCTTCGGACATAAGACCCTTGGAGGAATTGGAGATTATTTGGCCAAGGAGATTTCCCAAGCGACCCAAATAGAGACGCGAAGCATAACCCTGAGCCATTTGCAGCGGGGGGGTGTTCCTTGCGCCTATGATCGCCGGATGGGAAGATACTTTGGAATTGCTGCCGTCGATCTCATCGTGGGAGAGGATTTTGGGATGATGGTCAGTTATCGGAACGGCAGAATCACCGCTGTTTCTTTAGAGGAAGCCATTGGCCGACTGAACTTGGTTGACGTAAAGACCCAATATGATACCGAACGCTACAATGGCCGGAGGAGCATCCTTGGGCCTGCTCTGTAAAAAAACGCACAGTGTCCAACTCGGGAGAGCCCTATTCACCTGTATCCCGTTATCGCAGGGCAGGCGTACCCCGCGTGCGGCATTTTAGGGTCAAACCGCAAAGACAGGGGAAGGCTTTAGCCTTGGCTCAAGAACCTAAAGTTTTTTCCCATATTCGTCAGGGGCCATCGACGCGGGTTTCAGGCAAAATGCTTCTTGTGGGCGCAATGGAAGGGGTTTCCCCCTTTTTCGGACTTACCTTTTCGACAGGGGACGGGATATTCCCATTCACAAAGGCCTCCAGAATCGTGTCTTTTGAATCTCCATCCACAACCAACCCCGATTCAAGATTTACCTTAACGAGGGTGATTCCGTCCGGCACTCTGAATGGTTCTAACGGTCTTTCCCGCAAGGCGCTTTCCATGAAAGAGATCCAGATGGGAAGGGCAGCCCGAGCCCCGGTTTCGTTCTTCCCGAGAGAGGTTTTATCGTCAAAACCCACCCACACGGCAGCGAGGAGCGAGGGGCTGTATCCTATAAACCATGCGTCGGCATAATCGCTCGAAGTTCCTGTCTTTCCGGCAATCGGCCGTCCGAGGGCCTTTGCCCTCTCCCCTGTTCCATGCTGAACAACCCCTTCAAGGAGATGGGTCATGAGAAAGGCATGCTGGGTCGAGATCGCTCGCTCTTTGAGAGGAGGAGCAGCGGTTTCCAGATGTTCTTCGTCTTCTTCCTTTTCCTCGACCTCAATATAATAAGGATCGTTCTCTTCAAGCACTTCTCCTTTCATGGTTGCAATCTTCCGGATAAAGATCGGTTTGACCCTATCCCCTCCGTTTGCAAAGACACTGAAGGCAGATGCCAGCTCCGGCATGGAGACTTCTGAGGTGCCAAGAGCGATCGAAAGGTTTCTCTTAACCGGAGATTCGATACCCAATTTCTTATGAATTTGAGAGCGTAACTTATGCCGATGTCTTCAAGAATTTTCACAGTGACGACATTCCTCGAGTGGGCCAGAGCATTCCGGAAGGTAATCGGCCCCATATAATTTTTGTCATAGTTCTTGGGGGCCCAATAGGTTCCACCGTCGTGATCTGAGTACTCGACCGGCGAATCCATGAGGACCGTTGAGGGGGTATAGCCTTTTTCAATCGCTGCAGCGTAGATAAGAGGTTTGAAGGCAGATCCCGGTTGTCTGCGGGCAGTGACGGCACGATTGAATTGGCTCTCACTGAAGGCCCGGCCTCCGATCATCGCTCTCACATATCCTGTTCTCGGATCGATGCAGAGGAGAGCGCCTTGAACCAAAGGATCCTGTTCCAGAGAGAGGATGGGGGGCTGATCTTTTTTGGCCGGTTGTTTCACTCTTACCTGCACCGCATCCCCTGGTTTAAGCAGATCAGAAGGGCCTTTAACTTTCCCTGGTTTGAAATTCGATGTGGGTTTGACATTAAGCCCCCAAACCATCTCCGAGTAAGGGAGAATCCCCTTTCGGTCTTCCACCCAGACCGCAAAAGACTTCTTGGCATCATCCTTTGCCAGGATGACTGCTTCGTGGATCTCCTGAAGGGAGAGAGGAGACAAGGCCCCTTTCTTTTTAGAAAGATTCTTTACTTCATCAGAGGAAAGGGTTCGAACAGGACCTCGAAACCCCTGTCGCTTGTCGAGCTCTCTCAATCCTATTTCGACTGCTCTTTGGGCTGATCTTTGCGTGGAGAGGTCGAGGGTTGTATAGATCCTCAATCCCTCCTGGTAGATTCTTTCCTTCCCATATTTTCTCTCCACCTGATGCCGAATGAACTCCGTGAAATAGGGTGCTTTACTAAAATAGGCGCTTTCCCGAGACTGTAATCGGATGGGGGCTCGAAAAGCCCGCTCCTTCTGTTCTTGAGAGATGAAGCCTAACTCCTCCATTCGGCCGAGCACGTAAGCCTGTCGGTTTTTGGCTCGGTTGAGATTGTTGATAGGGGAATAGCGGCTGGGAGCTTTGACCAGACCCGCCATCATAGCCATCTCTGCAAGAGTGAGTTGTTCTGTTCGTTTGTTGAAATAGCTCTCTGCTGCAGCCTCGATCCCATAAGCCCCATTACCGAGGTAGATATTGTTAAGATAAAGGGAGAGGATCTCCTCTTTGGTCAGATTGTGCTCCAGGCCGAAGGCATAGGCCACTTCCTTCAATTTTCGAAGAAGACTTCGTTTGGGGGTGAGGAAAAAGGTCTTGGTTACCTGCTGGGTGATGGTGCTTCCTCCCTGAACAATTCGGCCAGCAATCAGGTTTTTAAAGAGGGCCCGGGCAATTCCCTTATAATCAATCCCACTGTGCTGGAAAAACTCAGCGTCCTCTGCTGCCACGAAGGCATGGATCAGGAGCTTGGGGGTTCGTTCGTAAGGGATCGGAATACGATTCTCGAGAAGAAATTTTGCGATGACCTCATCCTCCTCAGAGTAGACGATAGAGTAGGCGTTGAGGTTTCGTTCTTTCAGGGGCTGATAATCGGGGAGATGACGGGAATAATAGAAAAAGAGCCCTCCCCCGGAAAGAATAAACAGGATCATAGAAAACATAAAGGTATAGATGAGATAGAGGGAGAGGCTCCGTTTCTTCTTCGGATTCGTTCTGCTTGATTGACGCGGTTTTTTTTTCATAGAAGTGAGTCAAGAATCAAAAAAGGGAAAACCCGCCTCTGATTCGGGCCTTCCCTTTTTTCCTAAATCCCCCAGTTCTTATTTCTTCCTCTTGCCTGCTTGGGCTAATTGGGCCTTTAGATCCTCAACCTGTTTCTTCAAGGCTTCATTTTCAGCCGTCATGGAACTGATGGTTGCATCCTTCTCTGCAGCCTTTGAAAGCTCCTCCTTCAATTTCTGTGCCTCGATCTTCAATTTGTCATTGTCCGATTTTATATTGGCGTTTTCAGTTTTTAATTTCTCATTTTCAGCCTTGATATCTGCTCCACAGCCGGTCAGAGAAAGGATAAACAGGCCAATAAGGATTAACGACAACATAGCTGATACATTCTTCTTCATCGCTTATCACCTCCTTTTCAAGGACCTGCCCGATCCATTAACTTCAATTATAGGCATCTTTCTCAAAAAAATCAATTGATTTTTGCCTTTCTTCTGTTTTTGCCGTACCAGGGCGGCGGGGCTACGTCAAAGTCCCGACAGGCTTGATTCTAAAATCCCTCTAAATCCCCCTTTACAAAAGGGAGACTTTCAGTTTCCCCTTCCTTGGAAAAGGGAAGGTGTGAAATTATTGGAAGATGGGAGACCGAACAGGGGGACTCTCCAAAATCGTAGGATGCGGACATTGAAAAGGTAAGGGTAACGAACCAACTTAACTTAGCTATCTTAGAGAGTTTTTTCATCCGTATCGTTGAACCTGAAAAGGTAGCCGCCCTACAATTTTTCCGATACTCCCTGTCCGGTCTGTGGATTTTGGGATTTTTTCGCAGCTTCAGGGCGGTCAGGGGGTTCTTCTGATGCCAGTACTCTTAAAATGGAATCGACAACGTAAGTTCAACTTTGATGCTACCCTGACCAGGGCGGTACAGGGCTTGCCCGCGAGCCTCCATGGTGATATGATTAAGACGCACCACGATATCGAGGAGGATTGAAATGAGCATTGATTGGATCAAAAGAGTCCTTGTGGTTGGAGCGGGAACGATGGGCCATTCCATTGCAATGGTCTTTGCCCAAGGGGACTACCAGGTTGATCTTGTGGACCTCAACGAAGAGTTATTGGGGAAGGCCCTCCACCTGATCCAATCGAATCTCCAGACCCTTGAGAAGGCAAAGTGGATCGATTCCAAGGCGATCTCAAAAGTCCTCAGTCGTATCCACCCTTTTACATCCCTGGACATTGCCAGGAAAGCTGATCTTGTGGTTGAAGCCATCCATGAAGATCCGAAGGCAAAGAAAAGACTTTTTCATTCCCTGGATCAGATCTGTCCAGCCAGGACCATTCTTGCCAGTAATACCTCTTATCTCAACATCTTCAAGCTATTAAGAACGGGTCGTCCAGAAAAGGTATTGATCGCCCATTGGTGGGCTCCCCCCCATCTTCTCCCTCTTGTCGATGTTGTAAAAGGGCCCGGAACATCGATGGAGACGGTGGCAGCAATGAAAGAGATCCTTTTGAGGTTGGGGAAAAAGCCCGTGATCCTGAACAAATTTATTCCCGGATACATCGTCAATCGCCTTCAGAGGGCCATGGCAAGAGAGATTTTTAATCTATTAGATAAGGGTTATGCCTCTCCCGAGGATATTGACACGGCAGTGAAGAACAGCCTGGGCATCCGGATTCCGGTTGTGGGTGTGGTCCAACGATATGATTACACAGGGATCGACTTGGCTCTGACCTTTGAAAAAAATCCCTCGATCCACCTTGTTTCGAAAGATGTCCTTCCAAAGACATTAAGCCGATTGGTAAAGAAGGGACATCTCGGAGTAAAGGCTGGCAGAGGGTTTTATGACTACTCTTCGAAACCCCTGGCTGATGTGCTCAGAGAGAGGGATGTCAAACTGATTGAACTCCTCAAATTTCTTAAGCGATGGGATGGGAACCCATAAAGCCTCCGCCCTCAGATTGTGGGAACAAATACGAATCTTCTGTTGTCTATATCTTAAGGGGGAGAACGAGTTTTTAGATGGAGACTTCTCCCAAGATTGGCAAAGAGGTGATCGAAGGCTGTAAGGCGGGTGATCGGAAGGCCTTTGAGAAGATGGTCCTCTTCTACCAGAAGCGGGTGTTTAACTACGCCTACCGGATGCTGGGCCATATGGAGGAGGCAAAGGAACTGGCCCAGGAGGTCTTTGTCTCTGTATTTGAATCGATCCAGGGGCTCAGGGAGGAGGCCAAATTCGAGGCCTGGCTCAGGCAGATCATCCTGAACCAATGCCGAAACCGATGGAAATATCTGAAACGGAGACACTATTTCAATATGGACTCCATTGATGATCCGATTGAAACGGAAGAGGGAGAGGTTGCAAAGCCTTTTTTCGATCCTTCGGATAACCCTGGTGCTATTTACGAGAAGAAGATGGTCCAGGAATGGATCCAAAGGGGACTTCTTCGTTTGAAGGAAGATCAGAGGGAATTGGTTGTCCTCAGGGACCTTCAAGGACTTTCCTACGAAGAGATGGGAAAGCTTTTAAACCTTCCTGAAGGAACGGTCAAGTCAAGACTTCATCGGGCAAGAATGGACCTCAAGGAAATATTGGAGAAATTTATTCATTAGAATCTCATGAACCGGATAACGTTTTTGGCTGAGAGAGGAGTGGCTATAAAGTTTCAAATAACGAATTTGGAATTTGAGACTTATCCTTTTTAATTCGTGCTCATTCCTAAAAAGGGTCAGGGATGAAGAACTTATTTGGTCCGTCAACAGATGCAGAGGGTGAGAGGCCATGTCCTTGAGATGTGAAGAAGTTCGGGACCGGTTTTCCGCTTTTTGGGAGGATGGGTTGGGAGCCTCTGAGCAGGCGGAAGTGAAAAACCATCTTGAGCTTTGCTCTGAATGTCAGAGGGAATTCACCCGATTTGACAAGACCCTCCGAATGCTTCACTCCGTTGAAGAGAGAGAGGTGCCAGAAGGATTCCTCCCCGGGATCTACGAGAAGATTGGGGAAGGGAAAAGACAAGACCTTGTCCCTGAGAAGACTCGATGGAGTTGGCCGCATCTTCCACTTCGCTTGAAGCTTCCGATGCAGGCCCTGGCAATGGTGGCGATTGTTTTCTTAGCCCTCTACCTGACAAGAATGATGCCAGGGGAACTGGCACGGATGAAGGAAGCAGGCGAGTCGAAGCCCTCTTTGTCAGAAGAAGAAAAAGCGCCGGTCGAGGTTAAAACTCCGACACCTGCAGAGAAGAGAGAGAATCAAGTATCAGCGTATCGGCAAACAGAAAAAATGGAAAAAGGAGGGGTCTCTGGACATGTGAAAAAGGAAGCCCAAGCTGGGAAGGCTCCTCGCGAATCAAAGGTCGTAGGGACCGAGACTCCCGAGGGTTCTCGGCTGAGCGCGTCTGAAGAGAAAGAGAATGTGCCACTCGGGCCAACCCTCCTAACAACGCAAGAGAAAAAATCCGATCAAGGGTTGGCACCTAAGCCCGCACCCTTCCCAGCTCCTCATCCTAAAAGAGTTGAAGCGCCTGGGTCTGCAGCTCTGAGAATGAAGGAGGAAGAGGATGCCACTAGGGTTAAGGGCACAGCCTCTTTCGATATGAAACCTTCTCAAGAGTTTATTTTAAAAAGCACAGACCAGAGAACGACTCTTTCACAACTCCAGGACCTGGTAAAACGATTTGGAGGAGAGACGTTGAACGCTGAAGGGAATAAGCTTCTGGTTTCCCTTCCCGATTCTTCCCTTCCAGGATTTCAAAAGGAATTAGAAAAAGTCAACTCTTCCGCAAAGACCCGGCGGAGGGTGCTTTTCAGAGAAATTCCGGGAGGTGTTCTGGAGGAGTCCGGAGGGAAGGGGAGAGAGGCTGAAGAAAAAGATAAGGAAACTTCACGGTTAGGAGTCGCAAAAGAGGGACGGATCATCATCCGAATCGTCCTCGTGGAAGAGTAGCGACCGTTTATTAGTAATGTTTGACTTCTGGCTGCAAGTTTTGTATATTATACCGACTAAAAAACATCCATGTTTCTTCTCTTCCCAAATCTTGATCCGGGAAGAAATCATCCGAAATTGAGGAAAGGGGGGACTTCATGATGGGGCGATGGACCTCTTGGGGTTTTATGGTGTTCGTCCTATTCTTGTTGTTTATCCTTCAATCGGTGGGGTTTACGGAGGAGCGATACACGGTTAAACCAGGAGACAGCCTTTATAAGATTGCGAAAACCTATGATGTTACGATCGATGCGATCAGGGCAAGCAATCATCTTGAGAAAGAAAGCCTTAAACTCAACCAGGTCCTGTTGATTCCTGGCTCGAAGGAGAAAAGGACAGGGGAGACTGTCAAAAAGTCTTCAGGCGAAACTATCCCTTATGTCGTGAAGAAAGGAGACAGTCTCCATAGCATCTCTAATCAAGTAGGCCTCCCCATCGAGGAGATTAAGCGGATCAATGAGCTCCGCACGGATCGTCTCCAGGTGGGGCAAAGGCTTCTCCTGTCAACCTCAAAGAAGATTAGCGAGGATCCTGATGAAGAGATAGGAGACGATGATGAAGAAACGCCAGAGGCTGTTTCCAAAGGAGGGCCGGGAGAGAAACAAGCAGTCTCTGAACCTTCAGAGAAATGGAGAAACCCGGGGGAGCGGGGTCTTTTTGTTCGAATCGTAAAGACCTTTCTGGGTGTTCCCTATCGATTGGGAGGATCAACCATCAAAGGGATCGATTGTTCCGCTTTCGTAAAAAAGATTTATGAAATCTTCAAGGTCCGTCTTCCGAGGACGACCTGGGAGCAATTCCGCGTCGGAAAGCGGGTAGGCAAGAGCGAATTGGAAGAGGGAGATCTGGTCTTCTTTAAGATCCCCTCACGACGGGCAAGCAATACTCATGTGGGAATCTATATCGGGAATAATGAGTTTGTCCATGCCTCCTCTCGCAGCAAAGAGGTCAGAGTCGATAATCTCGATACGCCTTACTTCAACAAGCGTTTCCTCAATGGCGTTCGAGTGAGGGAGATAGAGAGGGATTTATAGGAAGGAGAGGGTGCCTCATGATCATCACGATCAATGACAAGAATCCGCAAAAAAGATTGATACGGAAGGTAGTGGAGGTTCTCGGTCAGGGAGGAGTGATTGGGTATCCAACGGATACGATTTATGGGTTTGGCTGCGATCTCTTCAACCCGGAGGCGATCCAGAAGATCCATCGACTCAAGAAGATGGAGGGGAAGAAGCCCCTCAGCTTCATTTGTTCCGATTTGAAAGACATTAGCCGTTATGCCTATGTCTCCAATTATGCGTACAAAGTCATGAAGCGCCTCCTTCCAGGAGCCTATACCTTTATTCTGAAAGCGACAAAGCTTGTCCCCAAAATTGCCCAGACCAAACAGCAAACCGTGGGAATTCGAATTCCTGACAACAAGATCTGCCTCACCCTTGTCAGAGAACTGGGACATCCCATCATCAGCACGAGTGTCAGTAAACTCAATGAAGGGCTCTACAACGACCCGGCCGAGATCGAAGAGCGTTTTGGGAAGCAACTGGATCTGGTCATCGATGGAGGTGTGATTGTCGCCGAACATTCCAGCATCATTGATCTCACCGGTGATTTTCCCAAAGTGATCCGGGTAGGAAAAGGGGGTTTGAGCCTTTTCCAGTAAAGGCCTGATCACGAGTCTCTTCCCTTTGCTCTCAACTCAAAGGCAAACATGATCATTGACTCCCACACCCACATCTTTCCGGAGGAGGTCCGAAAGGACCGAGATTTTTTTTGTAAGAAAGACGAAGGATTTTCGGCGATTTATCAAAATCCGGAGGCAAGGGTCGTTGGGGTTGAAGACTTGATCGCTTCTATGGATGAAGCGGAAGTGGATTCCTCCATTATTTGTGGATTTTCCTGGGGACGGCCTGATTTTTGTCACCTTCATAATCAGTACCTTCTCGAAGCCGCTTCCCACTATCCCCATCGTCTCATCGTCTTTCTTTCCCTCTCCTTTTCAGATCCAGAGGGGTCCATGAAAGAGTTGGAAAATGGGATTCGGGAAGGGGCAAGAGGGGTAGGGGAAATTGCTTTCTACCATCGCGAGATGACGCATCAAGATCTGGACCTGATGAAGCCCATCTTGACGGTGATGGAAGAGAAAAAGATTCCTTTCCTTCTCCATACGAATGAAACCATTGGCCATGCCTACCGGGGAAAAGGAATGACCCCTCTCGAACGGTTTTATGAATTGGCTGTTTCCTATTCCAAGCTTCCCATTGTTCTCGCCCATTGGGGTGGAGGACTTCTTTTTTACGAGCTCATGCCGGAAGTAGCAAAAGCACTGCCCCATGTTTATTACGATACAGCAGCCTCTCCCTTCCTTTATTCCAAAAGGATTTATACCCTTGCATGTGAAATGGTGGGAGCCGAAAAGATCCTCTTTGGATCGGATTTTCCGCTGATTCGACCGCAGAGGTACCTTCAGGATCTGGAGGAGGCGGGTATAACAAAAGAGGATCAAAGAAAAATCCTTGGCCAAAATCTTTTAAGACTGTTTGGATTGGATTGGGAAACGTCTTAATGCGACATGAGTTCTTAGACCATCACAGCGGCCTTGAGAGCCCGATCCATCACCTGGATCCCCGGGCTAAGATCCTTGTCTTCTTCGCCTTCATCTTGATCGGAGTCAGCACACCCCCTCATGGTTTTGTGATCTTCATCCTTTTGGCCGGGGGTCTTATTAGCATCACCCGGATGGCGCGGCTTCCTCTTTTCCATCTCGTAAAAAAGCTCCTGCTCATCCTTCCGTTTCTCCTTGTGATCACTGCTTCCATTCCGTTCATGAAGAAAGACACGGTGGCCGGAGGGTACAATCTCGGATTGGGCGGGCTCTCCCTCTCAAGGAGTGGCCTCTGGATCTTGTGGAATGTCGTCGTCAAATCCTGTCTTGGCGTATTTTGCATCATCCTTCTGTACTCCACTACCCCCTTTCCCCACCTGGTGAAAGGCTTGGAGAAATTAGGCGTGCCCAAGGTCTTCACCCTTCTTCTCTCCTTCATGTATCGATACTCGTTTCTCCTTGTCGATGAGATGCACCGGATGAAGCGGGCTAGAGATTCCAGATCTTTCAGTAGAAGATGGTTCTGGCAATTGAAGACAATCGGTCACATGATAGGGACTCTTTTCTTAAGGAGCTTTTGTCGTGCGGAGAGGGTTTATGTGGCCATGCTCTCAAGAGGCTACCATGGAGCCATGCCAGGGGTTTCATTGGAAAGGTTTGGTTCGGGAGAATATCTCTTTATAGCGATTGTCCCTGTCCTTCTTTTTTTGAGGTTCTTTTTGGGATGAAATCCGATAAGGTCATAGAGATCGATCATCTCTCTTATGATTATCCTGATGGAACTTCTGCCTTAAGAGAGGTTCAATTGGAGGTCTTTCGTGGGGAATCCGTTGCCATTCTTGGCCCGAATGGTGCCGGGAAATCGACTCTCCTGTACCACTTCAATGGAACATTAATCGGGAATGGCAAAGTGACGATTTTAGGGCTTCCCCTCCTAAAAGAAAACCTGAAAGAGATACGGCGAAAGGTTGGCCTTGTCTTTCAGAACCCGGATGATCAACTCTTCTGTCCCACCGTTTATGATGATGTGGCCTTCGGTCCTCTCAATATGGGATTAGATCTAGAGAAGGTCCGATATCGCGTGGAGCGAGCCCTCAAGATGGTGGGACTTCAGGGATTCGAACGAAGGTCAGCCCACCACCTGAGTGAAGGAGAGAAGAAAAGGGTGGCCTTAGCAACGGTATTGGCGATGGATTCCGAGATCCTTGCCCTTGACGAACCGACGGATAATCTCGACCCAGCAGGAAGCCAGGCCCTGATTGAACGAATCCGGCAGACCAGCCAGACCAAGGTCATCATCACACACCATCTGGCGCTCGCCATAGACCTCTGCAATCGAGCCGTCTTCCTTCAGGCAGGAAGAAAGGTCGAAGACCTTCCCATGGAAAGACTCTTAGAGAACCGGGCCTTGTTAGAGCGGTTTGGTTTTGATGCCGATTTTATACACTGGATCTATGAACGGAAAAGGAAAATCAAGAAAAACTAACCCTGCCTCATGAGGGTTGAGGTCCCCACCGCAAGAATCGTTCCATCCTCTTTAGTGACATGGGCTTTGGCTTTGACGATCCTTGCCTTCACTTCGGTGATCTCTCCATTGACTCGAAGGGGCTCGAGAATAGGAGCGGGTTTTTTAAACCGGATCTCTAGGGAGGCAGTGACGGTATTATAACCCAATTCATATGCCAATTTTGCCATGGCCTCATCCAGAAGAGTGCTGATGATACCGCCATGGACGATGCCATCATAGCCTTGGTAGACAGGGTTTGCAACAAACGTGGTTTTCAGGGTCTGTTTCTCCTTATCAATTTCAAAATTTAATCGCAACCCACCCGGATTATTCTCTCCGCATACAAAACAATTTCCGTAGGTCACAAACTTCTTCTCCTTCTCCATAGGGCGACCTCGAGGTTGATCCCCTTCGGCGGAGCCAAGGCTTCGGCGCGATCTCAGTCAAACGGTCTGTCCTTGTGGGGAATGTATCAATCGCCGCTCAGGGTCAACCCTGAGCCTTCGGTCCGAGCCCGTGCTCCAGCATTCCTGCTGGGGGAGTCGAAGGGTTGACTTGATTTTGAGGGTATCATATAGTTTTGTTAACCCTATTGTCAATACTTCTTACCCTCTTCCTCGGCGGGAGAAGGCGAGGAAGAGGGTGGACAAAGGGAATGAGGGAGAGACATGAAAAAGGACGACCGGTTCCTCCGCCTGGCGATGATAGCAGCCAAAGAGGCAGGCCGTATCCAAATTGTTCATTATGGCCGCCAACACAAGGTTGAGTATAAGAGCGAAATTGATCCAGTAAGCGAAGTGGATAAGCTTTGTGAAAAAGCCATTGTCAAGATCATTTCCGATGCCTTTCCGGACCATGACATCCTCTCGGAAGAGACTTCTTTTAAAGAAAAGGGGTCTTCATGGAGGTGGATCATTGACCCTATTGATGGGACAACGAATTATATTCATGAATATCCCTGCTTCTGTGTTTCCATCGGGCTTGAGGTGGAAGGAGAGGTGCAATTGGGAGTGGTTTATAATCCCCTTCTCGATGAACTGTTCCATGCTGAAAAAGGGGAGGGCGCTTTCTTCAATGGAGATCGGATCACTGTTTCCAACACGGATGACTTGGATGGAAGCTTTCTCTGCACGGGGTTTCCTTATGATGTCCGGGAAAATAGCGATTTCTACCTCCGATACTTCAAGGTCTTTATCATCCGGAGCTTTGCCCTCCGAAGACCTGGTTCTGCGGTCCTCGATCTCTGTTATGTGGCCGCGGGCCGTTTCGATGGATTCTGGGAGATGAAACTCCACCCCTGGGATGTGGCTGCCGCAAGCCTGATGGTTACTGAAGCAGGGGGGGAAGTGACGGACTTCGAGGGAAGACCCTTCAGCCTCTATTCCAAAGAAACCCTTGCCTCCAATGGCCTGATCCATGATCAAATGCTTCAAGTCATAAAGGAAGTGAATGAAAACAGGGTATAGGGTATCCTCCACCCTGCTGAGTTGAGGAAGGGTGTTGAAAAAACAGACCGATCTTTTTGAAAAAATAGGACGAGAAGCCACTCCGAGAGAGTCTCCTCTGGCGGACCGGATGCGACCCCGGGCACTGGAGGAGTTTGTAGGACAGGATCATATTTTGGGACAGGGTAAGGTCCTACGGCAGGCCATCGAATTGGACCAACTTCCGTCCATGATTTTATGGGGGCCTCCAGGCTCCGGCAAGACAACCCTGGCCATGATCATCGCTCGAACCACAGGCGCTCAATTTATTGCCTTCAGTGCTGTCCTCTCCGGAGTAAAAGAAATCAAGGAAGTAATCAAAGAGGCAGAAGAAGAATGGAAATATAAGAAGAAGAGAATGGTCCTTTTTGTCGATGAGATCCATCGGTTCAACAAGGCACAACAGGATGCCTTCCTCCCCCACGTCGAAAATGGAACGATTATCCTCATTGGTGCAACGACGGAAAACCCTTCCTTCGAAGTCATATCCCCACTGCTCTCTCGGACGAAGGTATTTACCCTGAATCCTTTGAACGAGGAAGAAGTAAGGACCCTTTTGAAGAGGGCCCTCGAAGACAAGGAAAGGGGGTTAGGAAAGTGCCAGGCTCGGGTTGATTCAGATGTCATGGAGGGGATCTGTCGCCTGGCCAACGGAGATGCAAGGGCAGGGCTCAATACCTTAGAAATGGTTGTTCTGACAACGCCACCGGATAAATCGGGTATCCGTTCCATCCATAAGGAGAACCTGGAAGAGGCGCTTCAAAAGAAAGCCTACCTTTATGACAAGGCGGGTGAAGAGCATTACAATCTTATCTCTGCCTTACATAAGAGCCTCAGAGGAAGCGATCCGGATGCAGCCCTCTACTGGCTCGGTCGAATGATCGAAGCAGGGGAAGATCCTCTCTATATTGCCCGAAGGATGATCCGATTTGCATCCGAGGACATAGGAATGGCAGATCCTCAAGCGCTTCAAATGGCTGTCTCTGCGATGGAGGCCTTTCATTTCATTGGCCTTCCAGAAGGGACCTTAGCCCTTGCTCAGGCAGCAGTCTATTTGGCCGCTTCACCTAAATCGAATGCCCTTTATATGGCCTATCAAAAAGTCGAAAAGGATGTTCGGGAAATCGAGAACATGCCTGTTCCACTTCACATCAGAAATGCCCCTACCTCATTGATGAAAGAACTGGGTTATGGAAAAGATTATAAATACCCCCATGATTACCCCGATCATTTCATAGAAGAGGAATACCTCCCGGAAAACCTGAAAGGAAGAATCTATTACCAGCCAACCGAACAGGGTTTTGAGCGGGACATCAAAAGGAGATTGGAATTCTGGAGGAAGAGGAAACGGAAAAACGGTGGTCAAAAATAATGATTGGCTCATGGCCTCCTTGACAGGCGGCCCCCAATTTCTTTTCACAAATTAACTAATTCTTCTTTTTTACGCCTTCACCGGTCATGGGAACGAAAAGGACAGGCAAGACATCAGTGCTTTCGATCTTTCCGGACCGTTTCACGATCTTTTTTAATGCCTGGGAATAGCTTCCGACTGGAACGACCATCCTGCCCCCCTCCTTTAACTGTTCGGTGAGAGGATGGGGGATATGGTCAGGAGCACAGGTGATAATGATGGCGTCAAAGGGAGAAACCTCAGGCCATCCCAGGTAACCGTCCCCCACCTTTACCCTAATATTGCGGTAACCCAGACCCTGAAGGAGTTTTTGCGCCGAGATACCGAGAGGCTCAACAATCTCAATAGTGTAAACCTCCTTGGCCAATTCCGCCAGGATTGCTGCCTGATATCCTGATCCTGTTCCAATTTCGAGGACCTTTTCCATTCCTTTCAATTCTAAGAGTTCTGTCATGAAGGCAACGATATAGGGCTGGGAGATGGTCTGACCTTCTCCGATGGGCAAGGGTTGGTCCGCGTATGCAGAGGATTGGTATTCTATGGGAACGAAGCGATGGCGTTCCACTTTCAGCATGGCCGATAGAACGCGAGGATCCTTCACCCCCCTTGCTTTAATCTGTGTTTCGACCATCTGCTCACGCATGGCTTTAAAATCCCCCTTTGGGCTGGGGTTCATGATCCCTTTCCCCTCTGTTAAAAAAGAAAGAGAGAAGAATAATACCAGGGAAACAATAATGGGAGAAATTCTTCTTCGCATCTCCTTCAACCTATCACAGGTACTTAAATTCTGTCAATCCTTGACAATGCTCGAACAATTCTGATACGTTTCTAAATGATGAAATTCACCGGCCTCAACAAATGGATAAAGGGATTTGGCCTTCTCCTCTTAATCGCCCTTGCTCTTCCTCCGCCTCCCTTATTTACTCAAGGGCAGCCTCCAACGCTTAGCGAGGGGTCTGAGATTATCTTTTCAAGCAAAGACGAGAGGATCTGGACGGAGAAGAGAGAGATCCCTCTTCCAATGGTCATGGCCCAGGGAATGAAAGAAGAACCCCGAATCGACTCCTTTCCTCTCCGAGAAGAGGCGATTGGCCCCATGAAAAAGATGAGTCCTTCGGGGAGAGCTCCCGGGTGTGCCTATTCTCGAGGATTTACCACCGGTCTCGCCAGGGCATTCGTCGGAGATAAGGCCCTTTATGAGCAGGGCAGGTACAGGTACTTTGAAGGCAGTTATGAAGATGCCATTCACTCCTTCCGGAAATTGATCAAGGAATATCCAGAGAGCGCTCTGATGGGATCGGCCCTTTACTGGATGGGGGAGGCAAAATTCCGTCAAGGCAAAGAGGACGAGGCCCTCCTCTTTTTCCGGCGGGCCGTTGAAAATTACCCCGGCAGTGAATTCGATGCCTATGCCCTCTATTCCTGCGGCTGGATTCAACTCGAGAAGACGGATTATAAAGCAGGGTATCATTTTTTTCATCAAGTTCCTGAGAAACATCCTACCCACCCTATTGCCGAGTCTTCCCTTTTTTGGTCAGGCTATTGCCTCTATCATCTCAGCCGATATTCGGAAACTCAGAGGGAGATGGAACGTCTCTTGAGAGATTATCCAAGAGGAAAATGGAGACCTGAAGCGGAGTATCTGATGGGGGTCAGTCTTTTCAGGGTCAAAAAATTCGCCGAGGCTGCTGACCTCTTTAATAGTTTCTGGAAGCAATTTCCAAAACATCCTCTTGCAGAAAGTGCCCGTTATGCCTTGGCCTGGAGCTGGGCCTCCCTCGGGAGGTTTTCTGAAGCTCGAAAGGCTTTTGAGGATATCCTTTTGAATTACCCGGGAACGAAATTCTCTGATCCGATATTCTGGGGGATTTTGAGGAGTTATTTGGGAGGCAAAGAGGTGGAGAAGGCCACCTTTCTCTATCAGAATTTCCTTTCTCACTTCCTTCCCTCCCCATGGATCGAGCAATGCCTGTTCGACATTGGACAGTACTATTTTGATCAGAGGGCATATACGGTAAGCGCAACGATCTTTCGTCAGTTCCTCAGAACCTTTCCAGAGAGCGATCTTCTGGAATGGGTCCATTTCATGCTGGGAGAATGCTTGTTCAACCAGAAGGACTATTCAGGGGCCATCGCTGCCTATCAACGGGTGTTAGAAGAAAAGAGGAAGGCAAGACTTGAGCCCCAGATCTATTCTCGATTGGGCTATGCGTCCTTTTACCGGAAGGAGTACGGGGCTGCCCTTCAGTATTGGGAAAAATTCCTCACTGATTTTCCAGACCATCCTGATCAGAAGGAGATTCTCTACTGGGCCGGCGAAGCTTCTCTGCTGCGGCAGGATTATCGGAAAGCCATTGAATATGTGGATCGGTTGAAGGGGGAGCCCGCGCTCTATCCAAAAGGATTAAACAGCTTGGGATGGTACCACTTTCAGAGGGGGGAATGGAAAGAGGCCACTTCCTATTTTCTAAAGCTCCTGGAAGCGTATCCTCAATACCAGTCTACTCCCTCCCTTTTCCTCACGATTGGCGAATGTTACTTGAATCAAAATGATCCCCAGCTGGCCAGGGCCTATTTGACACGGCTGGTGAATTCAGCAGAAGGGGGTATGGATAAAGAAAAGGCTTTCTATCTCCTCGGGTGGATTGCCTATAGGGGGGAACAGTTTGACGAGGCCATCGATCAATTCCAGCGGCTCCTGCAATCCTTTCCCCTGAGCTCCTACCGGGATGAATCTCAATATTGGATTGCCTGGGCCTATTTCCGAAAAAAAGATTTCCAAAAATCGATAGAGGAATTCCAGTCTCTGATCCAACGGTATCCCGATAGTCCTCATGTTCCTTCCTCACTCCTCAAGGTAGGGGATGCCTGCTATAATCTGAAGCAATATGTCTCGGCCATCGAGAACTATTCGAAATTGGTGAAAGAGTTTCCAAAGTCTAAAGAGGCACCTGAAGCCGATTTTGGGGTCTTTCTCTCTTTCTACCAGGACAAGAAATATGAAGCCTTTATCTCCCAAGGAGAAGCCTTTCTTAAAAAATATCCTCAACACCCATTGGCAAGCCAGGTCCTCATGCAATTGGGAGAATATTATCAGCAACATCGCATGAGAGACAAGGCCATCCGGGTCTATCGAGAACGGATCCATTTGGATCCCTACCGGGAGGGAGCGGACGAGGCTCAGTTTCGCCTTGCCCTTCTGTATAAACAGGAAAGGCGATGGACCGAAGCCATGGAGGAGATGGAAAGGTTTCTCAAACAGAACCCCCAGAGCCATTTATTCATTGAAGGCCAGGTGGAATTGGGAAATCTCTATCTCCTTCTTAAAGATTATTCAAAAGCGCTGGAGCGGTATGGATGGGTGATTCAGAATCACCCCCACCACCCCTTGGTCAAAGAGGCCTACCTGGGCTTGGGGGAAGGATACCAGAACTCAGGGAAGATCGAACAGGCAGAGAAGGTTTTGAGAGAGATGATATCCAGGTTTCCCCATGACGACCTTCGTTTCGAGGCTAACTTGAGGCTCGGATCTCTCTATCTGTCCCAGAAGAAACTTGGAGAAGCTGTCTCTGTTCTCTCCACCGCAGCCCGGAGTCCGGAGGATCGTATCGCAAGTCAGGCCCAGTTCAAACTGGGAGAAGCTTATTTGGAGGGAGGAGATAAGGAATCTGCACTTCTTCAATTTTCAAAGATAGTCTATCTCTATCCCCATCGTTTTGAGATGACGGAGGAAGCCCTTCTTAAGTTGGGAGCGCTCTATCTTGAGACGAAAAAATTCTCTGAGGCCAGGCAAATCTACCAGAAGCTCTTAGAGAAGACGAAAAGAGACGATCGGAAAGAGATGGTTCGAAAGATCCTCGAGCAGATTAAAAAAGGAACGGCTGACTGATGGAGAACACACGGAGAGGGCATCGCCGCTTACTCCCTTTCCTTACCCTCGGTCTGTTTCTCATCTCAGGTTTTGTCTTTTTGATCCTATTTTTTAAACCTGTATTCCAGCCATGGGTAAATGCCCTGACGTTGAAAAGCAAGCGGATCCTGGGGCTGCAGGCGCAAGAGGCTTCTCCTGAAGAGAAGCGGATCCGGGAGGAGGTCATTCTCAAAAAGATGGAGGAGGCAAGCCTTGAAATCGATTGGAGGGCTCTGGCTCCGGAGTACCCCAAACGAAGGAACCTGGAAAATCTCCCAGAGAAAGAGAAGATGAAGGTCCTCAAGGAGACCCCCGAGTTCAAGGAGATGGATCAAGAGGTCAAAGAGTACGCCAAAAAGAAAGAAGATCTCTTCAAGATCGAATCCCCTCTTCCATCCATCAAGGAGACAACGGACTTTACTCACCTGAAGGATAAAGGAACCGAGAAGATGATTCAAAGACTCCTGAGTCCGAAAGAGAAAGTTTCCCAGGAGAAGCCCTTAGAAGAGAACCTTCGCCTCGGTATTAAAGGTCCTGTCGTTACTCGAAAAATTTTAAAAAGGCCCTCCCCTCCATCAGTCAAGGTGACCGTTGAGACAGAGATTGAGTTGACCTTCTGGGTTCTTCCGGATGGAATGGTCGATCGAGCAATCCCCTCTGTCAAAGGAGATACGGAGTTAGAACGGATGGCCATCCAGTATTTGAAACAGTGGCGCTTCCTCTCTCTGCCAAGAGATCAGCCTCAGGTAGAGCAATGGGGGACGATTCCCATAAAGTTTAAGCTTCAATAAATAATGGACAGCCGATTAAAACCATGAAATCCGAAATAAAATATTTCTAAATCCAAATGTCAAAGGTATGTCAAAGCCCCAATTAAAGCTTCTTAGGGCCCTTCATATAAATAATGGGACAAGGAGTAGTCAATTCATACCTCCTCACCTTCATCCTCTCCTCCAAATGGCGGGGGGAGGGGAGGGGGAAGGAGGATGAAAAAAAGATATGAAGAAAAGATATGAAGAAAAGATATGAAGAAAAGAAGCCTTGTTCTTTTAGTTCTGATTCTCTTTCTGGTGTTGGGACTCCTGACCTTCTTTGGAGATAAGGGGATTCTTCATCTCTTCCGACTTCAGAAAGAGCTGACTCGGATCAAAGAGGACAATCATAAGATCGCGGAGGAGAACCGGAAGCTCAGAGAGGAGGTAAAACGGCTCCAGTATGAAAAGCGATATATTGAGGAGATTGCTCGAAAGGAGCTGGGAATGGTGAAGGAGGGAGAAATCCTCTACCTGTTCGATCCTCCCAAAAACGATAAGGAGACGTCGAAATGAAGTATGAGGGAATGATCTTTCGGCCTCCCAGCGAGGCCGATAGCCTTATCCTCCAGGTTACGGTGGGCTGTTCTTATAATCGGTGCACCTTTTGTGGGGCTTACCAGGGAAAATCCTTCCGGATCAAGTGTTTTGAAGAGGTGAAAGAGGATATTGATGAGGTGAGCTCTTATGGAACAAGGATTCGGAGGGTCTTTCTTGCGGATGGAGATGCCTTGATTATTCCTCAGAAGGAGCTATTCCGAATTCTAAACTACCTCACCGAAAAGATTAGAGACCTTGAAAGGGTTGGAATTTATGCTAATGCGAGGGATATCCTTCAAAAAGAGCCGGAGGAGATGAAGGCTCTTAAAGAGGCTGCTATTGGGATAATCTACCTTGGGCTCGAATCGGGAAACCGGGAGGTATTAAAGAGGATCAAGAAGAATGCGACGATCGATCAAATGATTCGGGCTGCAAGAAGGGTAAAGGATTCAGGAATTCTTCTTTCAGTGACAGTGCTTTTAGGTCTTGGAGGTGTAGAGGGGAGTAAGGCCCATGCAGAGGATACAGGGAAGGTCCTTTCGGAGATGGATCCGGACTATGCGGGCGCCCTTTCCCTCATGATTGTTCCAGGGACACCCATTGAGAAGGAGATTGAGGCTGGTCGATTGGTTCTTCCCACCCCCTTTGCCCTGATTGAGGAACTGGAGATCATGATCCAACACTGCCATTTCACAAATTGTTTTTTTGCTTCGAATCATGCCTCTAACTATCTTCCTCTTCGGATTCGGATGCCTGAAGAGAAAGAAGAGGCGCTCAAAAGAATCCGGGAAGTCTTAAAAAGGAAGGATCCTGCTTTGTTAAGACCAGAATATTCACGGGCACTCTAAGAGACCGAATATAGGGAGTAGAATGCGGACCTTCTTTCCTGAGGAGACTGTGTCGCAAGTCCGTTCATGGTTCGGCAGGCTCACCAC
>Ga0154838_1126_pt7 | contig 67171 bp, 54 predicted proteins | sample Rifle2008BG16ft_FD_116142 | JGI IMG/M metagenome (GOLD analysis project Ga0154838, IMG submission 116142) | Deltaproteobacteria bacterium RBG_16_48_10 | reverse complement strand
CAGCCCGACCGGAGACTTACATATTGGGGGGGCACGGACCGCCTTATTTAACTGGTTATTGGCACGGCATCACGGCGGAATTTTCGTCCTTCGTATTGAGGATACCGATGTGGCCCGATCCACCCAGGAATCCATTCAGGTAATCTTGGATGGGATGACCTGGTTAGGAATGGATTGGAATGACGGTCCTTACTATCAAACCCAACGGGTCACGATCTACCGGGAGGCTGCGGAAAGGCTGCTCCGGGAAGGAAAGGCTTATCGGTGTTATTGTACCCCGGAGGAGTTAGAGGCGAAACGGGAGGTTGCCCTCAAGACGGGGATCAAACCAAAATATGATCGAACCTGCCTGGATCGGAAACCTCCTTATCCAGAGAAACCCTTTGCCATCCGTTTTCTCTCTTCTGATGAAGGGAAAACCGTGGTGGAGGATCTCATTCAGGGGCGAGTCGAATTTGACAATGGGGAGCTGGATGACTTAATCATCCTCAGAAGCGATGGATTTCCCACCTATAATTTTTCAGTGGTGGTCGATGATGCCACAATGGAAATCACCCATGTCATCCGGGGAAATGACCACTTGAACAACACGCCCCGCCAGATCCAGATTTATCAGGCCCTGGGTGATCCCCTTCCCCAATTCGGCCACGTCTCCATGATCCTGGGCCCGGATAAGAAGAAACTCTCGAAACGCCATGGGGCCCAGTCTGTCATGGAGTATCAGAGGATGGGGTATCTTCCTCAGGCTGTGGTCAACTATCTGGTCCGTCTGGGATGGTCTTACGGAGACCAGGAGGAGTTTACCCTGGAGGAATTGATTGAAAAATTTAGTCTGGAGGCGGTGGGGAAGTCTCCGGCAGCCATCAACCCCGGAAAGCTCGATTGGCTCAATGCCCAGCATATGAAGCGGATGGGTATGGATGAATTAACCATGATCGTCTTACCCTTTCTTCGGGCCAAAGGGTATTTGACCGATGAGCCAGCCGAACCGGAGAAGGAGCTTCTAAAGAAAGCAGTTCGTTCTCTACGGGAGAGGACAAAGACATTGGTGGAGATGGCCGACCTCATGGAATTTTACTTCCGTCACGAGATCGTCTACGAAGAGAAGGCCTCGGAGAAGTTCCTGAAGAGGGAGACCGTTACTGTTTTCGAAGAGATCCTTCAATCTTTAGCAAAGGGGGAGCATTTAGATAAAGAAGGCTGTCACCACCTGATCCAGGAATTATCAGACCGCCGCGGAGAACCGCTCATCAAGATTGCTCAGCCCCTTCGGGTGGCCTTGACCGGAAAGACCGCGAGCCCTCCCATGGACGAAGTGATGGAGGCCCTCGGTAAAGAAGAGGTGACCAAGCGGATCCAGAGGGCCATCGAATATATTCGGAGTAAGGCAACAACTCATTAGGCCGAAGGAGCGTTGATCTCCCCCTCCCCCTCGCCCCCCAGGGGAGAGGGCGGGGTGAGGGAGAACATTTGGATTTGAATCAGAGTCAAAGGTCAATTTATGAAGCTGAAGTCTCTTGAGGCGATTGGTTTCAAATCTTTTGTCGATCTTCTTTCTCTTAATTTTCCTGAAGGCATCACAGGCATTGTGGGGCCGAATGGTTGCGGGAAGTCGAATGTCGTGGATGCCGTGCTATGGGCTATTGGAGAACGGAGTGCCAAGCACCTCCGGGGCCGGATGATGGAGGATGTCATCTTTGGCGGTACGGACGGAGAAAACCCCTGGGTATGGCAGAAGTCAGCCTGACCTTTTCCAATGAGGATGGCTTCTCTCCCAAAGGGTACGAGGAGTATGGTGAAATCACGGTCACCCGCCGGTTCTACCGGTCAGGAGAGGGTGAATATTTTATCAATAGAATTCCCTGTCGGCTAAGAGACGTCACGGATCTCTTCCTCGATACGGGGATCGGAGTGAATGGTTACTCCATTGTAGAACAGGGCCGTGTCGACAGCCTCATCAATGCCAATCCGCAGGATCGGCGATTCCTGATCGAAGAGGCAGCCGGCATCGCAAAATACAAGGAGCGGAAAAGGCTCGCCCTGATGAAGATGGAGGCAGCCCAGCAGAACCTCCTTCGTATTCAGGATATCATCGCCGAGGTGAAACGGCAGATCGTCACACTCGAGCGGCAGGTGAAGCGGGCAGAAGAGTATAAGGCGGTCCGGAAAGAGATCCGGGAGATCGAACTTCGTTTTGCCCTTCAGGAATATGGAGAGCTTTCAGAGAAGGGAGAATCTAGTCGGGGTTATCTCAGGGCCCTTCGGGAGAGAGAGGTGGGCCTCTCTGCCCAGGTATCTCAGCGGGAGGTCTCCATGGAGGGGATGAGGCTCAAAGGGCTGGAGGAGGAGGAGAAACTCCGCTCCCTCCAGCAGGAGGTGTTTGAGTTGAGTCGAAGGGCTCAACGCTTGGAGAATGAGATCGAAATCTTAAGAAGAGAAAAAGAAGGTCTTGAGAAACAGGAGGTCCAATGGATCGATGAGGTCAGAGAGGCCTTTTGCGCCTGGAGAGGAGCTCATCGGGAGCGGAAGAAGACCGAGGAGCTTCGAAAGACTCTGGAGGAGGAGTGGCAGCGGAGCGGAATCGGGCTGCAAGAGATGGAATCCCGCTTCAGTGAGCTCAAGGCGAGAAATCAAACTCTCCTGAATGAGTTGGAGGAGGAGAAGGGGAGGTTGATCGATACCCTTACTCAATTGACCACCTTCAGGAATCGCCTCTCCCATCTGGAAGAAAGAAAGGAAGATTTTCAAAAACGAATTCGAGGCCATCAGCTCGAATCTGAAAAAACGAAGACCGATCTCGTCCAGCTGGAAGAGAGCCTGAAAAAAAGAATAGGAGAGAAGGAACTCGGCCAGACCCTCCATTCCATGCTTCATGAGGAAAGAACGAGATTGGAAGGAGAGACTGAAAAACTGAAGGGGATCTTGCACCAGAAACAATCGGAACGTTTCGAGAAGGAAGAAAGATTGAGACAAGACCGTTCTCGTTATCTTTCACTCAAAGAGCTTCAAGAAAATTTTGAGGGCTATGAGAAAGGGGTGAAGTCGATTCTCCTCCGAAAGAAGGACGACCAGAACCCTTGGAAAGGGATCCTGGGAGCAGTGGCCGATATCTTAGAACCTGAGGCAAGATATGAAATCTCTTTAGAGGCGGTTTTAGGCCCACGATTGCAAGCCTTGATTGTAGAGAGCGCAAAGGAGGGTATGGAAGCCATCGACTTTCTCCGAAGGGAGTCTTTGGGGCGCGCCCATTTCATTCCAAGAGAGATTCGTGGGAAAGCGATCGAGGGCCAAACAGAAAGCGCCTTCTCCCAGCAGGGAGGGGGAGAGGGAAACCCTCCTTCTCTCCTCCGCTTTGTGAAGGTGAAGGAAGATTTTGCCCTCCTTGCAGCTTTTCTCATTGGGGCGATCGGGGTGGTCGAGTCTCGGGAAGAGGCCCTCCATTGGATGGGGAGAGATGGAAGCTTCGATACCTTCGTGACCTTAGAAGGGGATATCTTTGAGCGCTCTGGATTCATGTCCGGAGGGAGTCGGGATCAAGGACTGGGCCTACTCGAGCGAAGGAGGGAGATGAGGGAACTGGAGGGAAGGATCGAAGAGGCAGAGAAAGGGTACCAATCGGCCCTTGAGGAAGAGAGACTTCTCCAGGGAGAGATCACCTCCAACGGGGCGGTCTTGGACCAGAGGCGGAAGGAGATTCAGGAGAAGGAAATGGAGCTCTTTCATAAAGAAAGGGATTTGGAACAGTTAGGGAAGGAGATCTCCCAGTTCCAGGAGAAGATAGAAGTCGTTCAGTTTGAGGGAAAACAGCTCGAAGAAGAAAAGGAAGAGATCGAAAGGGAGAGGCAAGAGGCCTCGGTGCAGATGGAGATCCAGGAAGGGGTCAAGAAGGAGAGGGAAGAGGCCCTTCGGTTTCTTAAGGAACAGGCCGAGGCCATGAGAGAGGGGAGCGAACAGTTGGGCCGGGAGATCACCGAAAAGAAGGTTTCTCTGGCCTCGCTCGAAGAAAAGCAGAAAGGGATAGAGAACCAGCTCTCACACCTTTTCGAAACGAAGAGGACGTTAAAGGAACAGATCCTCAAGCGAGGGAAGGCCATTAAAGAGGGGAAAGAGAGAAATACGTTCCTGCTCGGGAAGATCGATCAGTGCGGAAGGGAGCTCGGCCAGATCCTTTCCGATCACCGACAGAGAGAGGAAACCGTTTCAGGGCAGAAAGAGAAGGTCGAGGCTCTTTCCAATGAATGGAAAGAGGCAGAGGCCTCCTTCAAATATCTGCGCCATGAGCTCGAGGAGATCCGACAGAAGATCCACGAAGAGGAGATTCGGGCTACCGAGATTCAAATGAGAATTCAACATCTCCAGGAATCCATGAGAGAGCGATATGGGACAACGCTTTCTCCCTCGATAGGAACAGACGCTGGCGAGTTTCCAAGAGAAGAGATGGGGAAGCGGCTGGAGGAATTGAAGAAGGCCCTGGAAGGGTTTGGAGAGGTCAATCTGATGGCCCTTGAGGAATATCAGGAGCTAAAAAGCCGTCACGACTTTTTGACGGAGCAGCAGAGCGATCTCCAGCAAGCCCTCGATGCCTTACGAAAGACGATTCTCCGGATCAATCGAACGACGACCAAGCGGTTTTTAGAGACCTTCCATCTCGTGAATGAGAAGTTTAAAGAGGTCTTTACCAGGCTCTTCAAGGGTGGCCAGGCTAGCCTCAATCTCCTCGATGAAGAGGACCTTGCCACCACAGGAGTCGATATTATTGCTCAGCCTCCAGGAAAGAAGCTTCAGAATATGGACCTCCTCTCGGGAGGAGAGAAGGCACTGGTGGCGATTGCCTTGCTCTTTGGGCTCTTCATGATTAGACCGACGCCCTTCTGTCTGCTCGATGAGGTCGATGCGCCCTTGGACGACGCCAACATCCATCGCTTCATCGAACTGGTCAACGATTTTTCGAAAACCTCTCAGTTCATTTTCATCACCCACAACAAGAAGACGATGGAAACCGCCAATACCCTTTATGGCATCACCATGGAGACTCCAGGGGTTTCAAAGGTGGTCTCAGTCCGCCTGAACTGATGCGGTCCCCCATCGGCCATTTTCCAAGAGACCCTATCGTTCCTCTGAACTTTTTATCTCATCCATTGTCTATATTCTAATTGAGGAAAGAGGACTTCTGATGATCGTCTTGTCAAAATAAGAGAAAAAGGTAATGATTATGGGCAAGAAAGCTCCAATCGATTCTGGCGGAAGGAAGGTTCATTTTAAGGAGGAAGGTTAAATGTTTGCAGGGAAAACAGTCTGGGAAATATTTCAAATCGGTGGTTTCACAATGTATATCCTATTGTTCTGTTCTTTCATCTCTGTCACCATCCTTCTCGAAAGGCTGCTCTATTACAGAAAGCGATCCAAACCAGGGAGAATGGAATTCATGATCAAAATAAAAAGGGCTCTGAAAAACGGCAATCTGGAAAGGGCGATGGAGATATGCAAAGACACTTCTGCTCCTTTCTCCAACGTGGTTTCTTCTGGCCTTGAACTCCATGGCCATCCCGAAAGAGAGATAACGAATGCCATGGAGCGAGAGATCACGATCGAAACAACAAAATTGGAGCGGTACACCAGTATCGTCGCAACCATTGGAAACACGGCTGTTTACATCGGCCTTTTTGGAACGGTTCTCGGGATCATCCGGGCCTTCCATGACATTGCGGCAGCCGGATCGGGGGGGATGGCGATTGTCATCGGAGGCGTTGCAGAGGCCCTGGTTTGCACGGCCACCGGGCTCTTTGTGGCAATCCCCGCAGTCATTGCCTATAATTATTTCACCAAACGGGTGGAGCATTTTATCAATGATATGGAACTCTGTGCATCGGAATTGATCGACCTGATCGGCGGAGAATAAAATCAGATGAACCGAAAAATGCGAAAACTCAAAATCATGGCTGAGATTAATATCACGCCTTTTACAGATGTTGTCCTCGTTCTATTAATCATCTTCATGATTGCCACGCCCTTCATCTATCAATCCAGTATGAACGTCCAGTTGCCGCAGGCATCGAAATCGGAAGAGACGACCCGGGATGTCATCGTCACCATCAACGCCCGGGGTGAAGTATTTCTGGATAATATAAAGATAGATCTAAATACATTAAAAACGAGGCTTTCGGCAGCGGTAAGGAGTAAACCCCAGACTTCAGTGATCATCAATGGAGATAAAAATGTCAGATACGATTCCGTGATCCAGGTCATGGATATCATCACACAGGCCGGTGTGAAAAATCCGGGATTAGGAATAGAATTGAAGAGATGAATAGACTGAGGCGAGAAATTAAGTCTCTCCATCTTCCGGTAGGCTCTGCTCCTTTGGAGAGGAGCCGACTGCTAAAGACAGGGTTTTTCTCGCTCCTTCTTCATATGGGGCTGGTCATCTTCCTGGTCCTCAATTTAATGTCAACCTATACCCGAGGCAGCCATGCCGTTTATCGGGTTACGCTTCGCCCCTTTTCGCCTCCAGGAGACGGAATGCCCCCTGGCGGCTCCGGCCCGGGAATCCCTGGAACCCCTTCCGTCCCCTTAAAGACTGAAAAGTCTAAACCCGATGAAGGCTCTAAAGGAAGTGAGGCTGTTAAAAGCACTAAATCCGATCAGAAAAGGATAGAAAGGGCTGAAAAAGGAGAAGTCTCTCGATCCACTAAGAAGCAAAAGAAAGAGGATCTGCCAAGGGAAACCACGCTTGTTGAAGGGTTAAAAAAGACCGATAAAAAAGTGGAGAAGGTTGAAAGAGAAAAGGGGTCCGGGAAGTCTCTTCAGGACGCCCTCGAGGAGATTCACAAAAAGGCAGCCCTCGATGAGATTCAAAAAAGAGTGGCTCAGCGAAGCGGAACGGAAAAGCGGGCTGCAGAGGAACCAACCTCCCCCTCATCTCAGGGGCCCATATTCTCATCTTCCAAGGGTTCATCCGTAGGAAGCCCTGGATCTGGAACAGGGACAGGGACAGGATCTGGGCGAGGAATTGGAACAGGGACGGGATCAGGCACCGGAGGCTCACCCTGGGGCTCATCGGGGTTAGAGTCCAAACTGAACGATTACTACAGTTTGATTTGGGCAAGGATCAAAGAGGGCTGGACCCTCCCTGAAAACCTACCCAAAGAAAAAACCGACCTGGAGGCCATCATCATCGTTGTCATCGAAAAGGGGGGGAAGATTCAGAAGTCCTGGTTTGAAAAAAAGTCGGGCAATGCCCTTTATGACCAGATGGCCATGAGAGCGCTAAAGAGGGCAGAACCTTTTCCTCCCATTCCCAAAGAATTGAGTGAAGATACCTTTGAGATCGGGATCCGTTTCTATCCGGATTAAATCATAAAAAATGTTGACTTATTTAAATTTTTACTTGCAATTATTTTTTGGATAAGTAGAATTAACCTTGGGTGGGAGTCTAAATCTTAATTCTTTTTTCCAAAATAAAATATATATATACCTGTCAGTGATCAATACATCGGGTGCCCGAAGGTATCAATACATAGGTAATTCTTAATGCCTGTTTTTGTGTCAATGCAGTGGCTATCAGTTGCATCTGTTCATGGCGTTGTCTTCGAGTCTATACGGAAAGGAGGTGTGAATCAAAGCCCTAAGCGGGAGGTATGTGTGGATAGTTTTAAGAAATATTTTTCAGATGGAGAGTATAGAAATCAATATTTCCGAATGATGAAGAAAGGAAGGAGGTAGCGTTATGCGGAAGATATCTATTTTGGTCATTACATTAGGAATATTCTCAATGGGTGTGATAACAGCAGGATGGGCCCAGCCCATCAAGGTTGGAGCGGTTATCAATCTCACTGGCCCGGCTTCCACATGGGGTCAGTTCCATGCCAAAGGCCATCAGGACTACACTCGGTATGTCAACGATGTGAAAGGGGGAGTCGCCGGCAGAAAAATCGAATTAACGATTGTGGATCATGCGTACAAGGTCCCGGAGGGGGTAAAGTTTGTCAAGAAGTTTTGCGAGGAAAAGAAGGATATGATCGCCACCTGGGATGCTGGGACAGGAATCCAGATCAAACCCATTATTCAGGAATATAAGATTCCAACTATCAACTACTCTACCTTTCAGGGTATTCTTAAAGCTCCGCTCGATTATATCTATCTCCCCTTTGGAAGTTATGTATTAGATTCACAGGCTGTCCTGGGGTATATCAAGGCCATTCATAAAGGGAAGGATGCTCCTAAGGTAGGACTTCTCACTTATAACAATGTTTATGGAAGGTCTATTCATGATCCGAGCAAGGAATATGCCGAAAAAATTGATATCAATATCGTCACCATTGAGGAATTTCCACCCGCGACGGTCGATCTAACCACGGAAATGCTCCGCTTGAAGTCTAAGGGAGCAGAGTATGTCTTCATGCAGATCCTTCCAGCGGCCATTATCACGGCACTGAAGGCTGCTGATAAAATCAATTATAATGTGCCCTTCTTTGGAACATGGACCTCCACCGACCCCGACTTCTTCAAGCTCGGGCAAGGACTGATTCGAGATCGAGTCTTTATGCAATTCTGTGGCGCGCTTCCGCAGGATAAGACACCTGGAATTGAAATCATGCAGAAATTGTGGACAAGATATAAGACGGTGGATAAGTTCGATACCTCCTACTGGGAAGGGGTGGTGGTGGCGATGATCATGGAAAGGGGTTTTCATCGGGCGTCTGGATTGTTTGGGAAGGTCAATCCAGAAACGATTAATAAGGCCATGGAGACTTTTAAAAATGAAGACTTTGGAGGGTTAGTGCCTTATGTGACCTACACTAAGGATAACCACGAAGGCTCTTTTAAAGGGAGGATTGTTAAGATCAACGAAGATGCCACCTATGAACCTATGAGCAATTTCTATGAACCTGGAAAAGTTCAGGTGTTGAAGGCTCCCAAATTGTAGAAGTCAGGTATCGAAGGGGAAATCGATGAAGGCATTTAGAGGGCAACCCAGTATCTATGCCTCCACTCAGCCGGCGGATCGCCGGGCTGAATTGGAGGTGAAGAAGGTCTGTCTCAGTTTCGGGGGGGTGATGGCCCTCTTGGATATAGACCTCAGGGTGCACACGGGAGAGTTGGTCAGTATTATCGGGCCCAATGGCGCGGGAAAGACGAGTCTCCTGAACTGTATCACAGGTTATTATCACCCGCAAAGAGGAGAGATGGTATTCAATGGAGAAGAGATCACAGGCCTTCACCCCCATGAGGTCACGAAAAAAGGAATTGGAAGGACATTTCAGAACATAGAACTCTTTCCACGCATGACCGTTTTGGCCAATATGCTTTTAGCCCGTCATATTTACTGTAACTACGGTATTGGCTTAGCAACAATTTTCTCTCTATCGGTGCGTAAGGAGGAGGTTCGTCACCGCCGGGTTCTGGAGGAACTAATCGATTTCCTCGAGATGCAACCCATTCGTAAAAAACTGGTTGGATCTTTGCCTTATGGGTTACGGAAGAGGGTTGAGCTTGGCCGCGCTTTAGCCTTGGAACCCAAGCTTTTGGTGCTTGACGAACCCTTTGCTGGGATGACGCTTGAGGAAAAGGAAGATATGGTCCGATTTTTAATTGAGTTAAACGAGGCATGGGGCCAGACCATGATCCTGGTTGAGCACGATATGTCTATTGTGATGAGTATCTCCCAGCGCATCACGGTCTTGAATTTTGGACAGAAGATTGCGGAAGGTCCGCCGGAGTTGATTCAAAACCATCCTGGAGTGATCAAGGCCTATTTGGGTGAAACAGTAAAGATTTAATCCGAATTACGCAAGACCATCAAAATATCATAGATGCGATGCAAAGCCGAAGCAAACACGAAGGTTACTTACCCCAATCATTTGGAGAGGGGTGCTTCGGCTCATAATGATAAATAGACAATTTTGATATGAAAGGTAAAAAAATAGAACCTGTCGATCAAGAAACTTTATCATCATTTGCCCAATATACATTGCCGCAGATTTTAGCTCTACAGGCAGGACGATTAGGTACAGAAAGAATTGCTATTCGCGAAAAGGCCTACGGTCTATGGCAGGCCTATCATTGGCAAGATTACCTCCGTTATACAAGGCATGTGGCTTTGGGTTTTTTAGCCCTCGGGCTCGAACGAGGGGAAAATGTTGCCCTCATCACCCACAACCACCCGGAATGGCTCTTCAGTGAACTGGGGGTCCAGGCAATGGGTGCCGTCACAGTGAATTTGTTTACCTCTTCGTTTGCCAAAGAGCTGACCACTCTCCTGAATCGTATTCAAGCATCCTATGTGGTCGCCCAGGACCAGGGACAGATAGATAAGCTATTGGGAAACAAGCAAGAACTTTCCCATGTGCGGAAGGTAGTCTGTATTGATCCTACGGGCATGAGAACTTACACCCACGATCCATGGCTGATAAGTTTTAAGGAGCTCCTAAACATGGGTGCGGGTTTAGACAGGGAGCACCCCAATCGTTTTGAAGAGGAGTTATCGAAAGGAAAGCCAGAGAAAATCAACTTAATGGTCATGACTCCTGGGACAACAGGCCTCCCTAAATTGGTGATGCTGAGCCATCAGAATTTCACTGAAATGGCCAAGAAATGGCTGGAGACTGCCCCAATTGGCATGGGTGACAATTGGGTCTCGATCAACCCACCTGCGTGGATTGTTGAACAGATGTGGGGGGTTGGAGTGACACTGTTGGGGGGGATGATTATGAACTTCCCAGAGGCCCTGGATACAGCCATGGAGGATTTTCGTGAAATTGGGCCAACCGTGATGGTCGCCTCTTCGCGGTACTGGGAAGATATGGCCTCAAAGATCAGGGTGAAGGTCCGGGATGCGGGTTTTATAAAACGAAAACTCTTTGCCCTATCCGAAAAGGCTGGAGAGGCGGATATTGACCGAAGATTGCAGAAGAAACCCGTTCCCTATCACTTGCAATGTCTCAATCGACTGGCGTCAACATTGGTGTTTCAACCCCTTCTGGATCGAATGGGTTGCTCAAAAATCCGCGCTGCCTATACAGGAGGACATTCCATCAGTCCCGAGGTCATCCGGTTCTTGCGGGCAAAGGGTTTAAACCTAAAACAATGTTATGGATTAACAGAGGGGGGAGGGATATTTCAGGTTCAACCCGATGGAGAGATAAAACCGGAGACCGTTGGTAAACCTTTGCCGAGGACCGTGGTAAGAATTTTGGAAGATCAGGAGGTCTTCGTCTCAAGCGACTCAAACTTTGTTGGTTATTATCAAGATCCGGAGGCGACTCAAAAGGTCCTTCGAGATGGCTGGCTTCATACGGGCGATGCAGGCCATATCGATGACGATGGACACCTCGTGATCATTGGGCGAAAGGAAGAGATCATTCATATGGAGGAGGGTGAGGCCTTTTCTCCAGACGTTATTGAAACCAGACTAAGATTCAGCCCCTATATCAGAGAGGTGGTCGTCTTTGGTGAAGGCCGTCCGTACATCACAGCCTTGATCAACATCGATATGGAAAATGTCGGTCATTGGGCAAAGGATCGAATGATTCCCTACACTACGTATACGGACCTTTCTCAACAACCAGACGTTAATGAACTCATTCTTGGTGAGGTTTGCCAGGTCAATACTCAACTGTCAAGCACCATGAAGGTGCGTAAGGTTATTCTACTATACAAACCCCTCGATGCCGATGATGAAGAAATGACGCGGACCGGAAAGGTGCGTAGAAAGTTCGTTTACGAACAATACAACAAGTTGTTCGAAGCCATGTATAGCGATGAGAAAGAAATTGAAGTTAGAGGCAAGATTAGGTACCGGGACGGGACGATTGGTGCGCTTGAGACCAAAGTAAAAGTGCTCATAGTTGAATAACGTGCCAGAGTCACATTCAGCTCCTTGCGAGGCGCGTTATCCATGAAATCTCAGGATGGGACTGTTTTGGTTCCCTCTGTACCCTCTCCTGGGTAGGACTTCGCTCACAATGACATAGCGAGTTATGGGAATACTTTACGTGACAATGGCAATTAAGGAGGCTTTATTTCATGGAATTTTTTCTGCAACTCTTTATTCAGGGTCTATCCGTTGGTTTTCTTTATGCCCTCGCTGCGCTGGGCTTTGTTATAATCTTTAAATCGAGCAGCGTCCTTAATTTGGCTCATGGTGAAATAATGGCTATAGGAGCCTTTATTTTCCTGATCTTTAGCTCTTGGCTGAAGTTACCCATCCCGATAGCCTTTCTACTTACGCTCGCGGGAAGCTTTGCTCTCGGGTTTATCATCGAACGCCTTTTCCTTCGTCCCTTGATTGGGGAAGCCCTAATCTATGTCATTATGCTGACGGTTGGAATGGCGGCTATGTTCAAGGGATTGATGCTCTTTATCTTTGGCGGGAATTTATTCAGTTATCCGGACTTTCTACCCAAATATCTTTCTATCCAGTGGGGAGCCATCCATATTCCACCAGTATATACCGCCTCCTTAATGATCGGTTTGATTTTCCTTGCGATATTTGGTTTATTTTTCAAGTACTCCTCCCAGGGAATTTACATGAGATCAGTGGCAGATAATCAGACGGCTGCCCTTTCACTTGGAGTTCATGTGAGAAGGGTTTTTGCCCTATCGTGGGCCATTGCCGCCCTGGTTTGTGCCATGAGTGGAATCATTTTGGGGGTTATGAATGGGATCAACGTCCATGAGATCAGCCATATGGGTCTCAAGGTCTTTCCAGTCGTTATTCTTGGAGGGCTTGAGAGCATTGCTGGCGCAATCATCGGTGGAATCATCATTGGATTGCTCGAGACCTTCACAGGCGGATATATTTCTACAGCACTTAGGGAAGTGGTCCCTTATATTGTCCTTGTTCTCATCCTTTTGGTTAAGCCATATGGGCTCTTTGGCCTGGTTGAAATCGAGCGAGTGTAAGAAAGGTTGGATGAATGAAGAAGCTGAAATTTCACCCCTGTGGAAATTTTAAGGAAGAGTATGAGAAGGAGTTGACCATCTTTGAGACCGATTTTGGTAGATTATGGATGTGGATTGGAATTTTCATTCTATTTTTGATCATCCCCTTCATCTGCAAACCTTATTCCCTGTATATTATCAATAATATTGGAATTGCTGCCATTGCTGCCATAGGGCTCAATCTCCTCATCGGATATACCGGTCAGATCTCCCTTGGTCACGGAGCCTTTTTCGGAGTAGGAGCCTATGCGGCCGCCATTCTTGCGACCTCTCTAAAATTCCCTTTCTGGCTTTCTGTCCCTTCTGCGGGAGTGATTGCCGCTCTGGTGGGTATGGTTTTCGGAATTCCATCGGCCCGTCTCAAGCACCTTTATCTACTCATTGCCACGCTGGCAGGCCAGTTCATTATTCAATACCTCTTTGTGCAGTGGGAAAGTCTTACCCGGGGAGCGGAGGGGATCAGCCTTCCCCGTGCCACTTTCTTTGGACTCCATATTAAGGGAGATCGCCCCTTCTTTTATGTGATATTCATCTGTTTTGTGATCATGACATGGATCGCTGTAAACCTCGTTCGCTCCCGTTATGGTCGCGCCTTTATCGCCATCCGTGATAATGACCGTGCTGCTGAGGGCATGGGCATTCCTCTTTTTCGTTACAAGCTTCTCTCTTTTGCCATCAGTTCATTTTACGCCGGGGTTGCAGGAGGACTCTCGGCTTACTATATCGGCAGTATCACGCCAGAGCCCTTCACATTATTTCTATCCATAGAATTTATTGCGATGATTATCATTGGAGGCCTGGGGAGTATACCGGGTTCCATATTTGGCACCATTTTCATCATGGTTTTGAATGAAGTATTAAGCGGAGCAACGGAGTTTTTCATGAACCTTAGTGCATTCACCGGCGTCGCTCTCACCATCGCACCTCTCCGGGAATTCGTCTTTGGGTTGGCCATCGTACTTTTCATCATTTTTGAGCCCCGGGGACTGGCAGAGGTATGGCGTATTATCCGGTCTAGTTTCAGGCTATGGCCATTTTCTTATTGAAGGATCATGGAAGATAATATTCTACTGCAACTCAACAACATTAGCGTCGTTTACTCGGATGTCATCCAGGTACTCAAAGGGGTATCACTGGTTGTAAAAAAAGGCCAGATTGTATCATTACTCGGGACCAATGGCGCAGGTAAGACGACCACTTTGAAGGCCATTTCAGGATTGCTCAAAACCGAGAATGGCAAGGTGACGGAGGGGACGATCAATTACGAAGGTCGCCCGATTCAGAATTCGTTTCCGGAAATCATCACTCGTCTGGGAATTATTCAGGTCATGGAAGGCCGCCAACCTTTTAAATACCTGACCATAGAAGAAAATCTCAGGGTGGGGACAGCCACCCGATGGGGTAAACCCTATAAGAAAGATCTGGAATTAGTCTACCATTACTTTCAACCACTGGTACTGCGAAAGAACAGATTGGCCGGATACTGCAGTGGGGGTGAGTTGCAGATGCTCGTCATGGGACGGGCATTGATGGCGCATCCTAAGCTTTTGCTTTTGGATGAACCTTCCTTAGGTTTGGCACCCCTTCTGGTCAACGAGATTTTTGAGATCGTGAAAAGAATCAATGAAGAGCAAGGAACTACAATTATTCTGGTGGAACAGAATGCCAATATGGCCCTGCATATAGCCCACTACGGGTATGTCATGGAGAATGGGAAAATCGTACTGGAAGGGGCCGCCAAAAATCTGGGTGAAAATCCGGATGTCAGGGAGTTTTATCTGGGTACGGCGGCTTCAGGCGCCATCAGATCATATAAGGACATAAAGTCTTACAAACGGCGTAAGCGGTGGCTTTAAGAGAGATAAGACCCCGAGGGTTTTCTGGTTCCAGAAGTTATTCATCTCCAGCCTCCTAACCTCATGCCATAATTAAACCCCGCCATTAAGACCTATCCGCAGTGGTGGCTACTTTGGTTACTTCTCCTGGAATTTTGCGTTTTCACCTTTTGCTGATACCTCTCGGGCTTGGGGACAAACCGATCACCAAGCCCCCAAACACTTTTTGAGCGATCACGAAAATTTTCCTTGAATAAAATATATTATGTATTATATACTGCATTCGGAGTGGAAAGGATATAAAATGGCTTTAAATAATCTGAAACTTAAATCTCTTAGGGATGGCGTCTATGAGGCTTTAAAGTCGGCTTTGTTTTCTTGTGAGTTGGAACCCGGCCAACGCCTTGTTGAAAAGGAACTTATCTCTGTCATTGGAACAAGTCGAACTCCCATCCGAGAAGCGATTATTAAGTTGCAGCAAGAAGGGCTAGTAACCAAGCTCAACGGAAAGGGAGGGTATTTTGTCGCTCCCATTGAGGAAAGGGAGGTCGAGGAGATATTTGGGGTAAGGAAACTTTTGGAGGGTTTTTGTATTGGGTTGGCGATGGATCACATTACAGACGAAGAACTCAACCAGCTCGAACGGGTCATCCGTGAAGAAGAGTTGCCGGAGAATAGGCAGAATCTATACACTTTGATTGAGCTGGATACCAAGTACCATGAGATTATCTACCAGGCGAGCCGAAACAGAAAGCTCTGTGAGATCTTGAGCAATCTCAAGAACCAGATCTACCGGTATCGAGCCATGAGTTTCAAGTCCAGAGAACGGAAGAGCATCCCCCACTGGAATCACAAAGAGCTCTTTCGGGCCATCAAGATGAAAAATAAGAAATTGGCTAAAAAACTCACCCTGGACACGATTTCCCGGTCCAAGAGGATGATCCTGCAGACCTTTATGGAGAAGAAATAGAGGCAAGGGATATTCAAAGGAGGGTGAAATTTACTCTCAAATGCAAAATGACGATTGATCGGAAGGGAGGTATAAATGGTTACGATTGAGACAGATGTGTTAGTCATTGGAACAGGTGGCGCCGGGTGTCGGGCAGCCATAGAGGCGAAAAAACATGTGGACAATGTCGTTATCGTCTCCAAAGGTCCGATTAGCAAAAGCGAACTCACCATCATGACCATGCCAGGGTTTGATGCGACCCTTCCTGGAGATGAGGAGGGGAATGTGAGAAGATTTTTTGAAGACACCATGGCAGGAGGCAGTTTTCTCAATGATGAGGATTTGGTGGACGTCCTGACGAAGCAGTCCTCAGAGGCCGTCATGTTCCTGGAAGGCCTTGGAGTAAGATTTGATCGGACCCCCGATGGAAAGATCTATCGTGCTCAAGGAGAATCAGAGAAATACACCTCGGATATTAAGCTAAGGTTAGATGATAACATGGGACGGACCTTTTATAATGCTTTGATCGGGGAGCTTGCGAGAAGGCAAATCTTCTTAAAGGAAGACGTTTTTATCATGGATCTACTCGTGATTGACGGAGGAGTGGTCGGAGCCTTTGGAATCGATATTCGGAAAGGTGAGCCCATCACCTTTCTATCCAAAGCAACGATTCTGGCCACGGGCGGCGCGGGTGGCCTCTATTCAATCAGGACGGGAAGCCCGAGGGATACAGGTGACGGATTCGCCATGGCCTACCGAGCCGGTGCAGAGATCATCGACATGGAATTTCTCCAGAGCAATCCGGCTGCCTTAGTCTATCCGGAATCTGTTAGGGGAGTTGTCACCCCGGGCTGGTATCTCTTTATGGGAAAAGGAATTAAGTATACGAACAAGAACGGAGAAGCCTTTCTCGAACGCTACGACTCCAGAAAAGAAATGTCGACACGTGATGTAAAAGCGAGGGCGATGCACACGGAGATTGTCCATGGGCGAGCGAGCGAGCATGGAGGGATTTATCTCGATTTCAAGGGGATCCGGCTCGAAGGAACGACGTTGGAGACCTACCTCAAGAAGAATTCACCCCATATGCTCAACTACGTAAAGCTCTGCGGATTGCCCCCGGAAAAGATTTTAAACGAAGTCATCGAAATAGGGCCGGCAGCCCATTTCACCTGTGGAGGCATCAAGATTAATACCCGGTGTGAGACCGGCGTGAAAGGGCTATTTGCCGCCGGCGAAGTGACAGGGGGGATCCATGGAGCCAACCGGCTGGCTGGGAATGCCATGACAGATATCTTCGTTTTCGGCGGAGTGGTGGGAAATCAGGCTGGAACGTATGCCAAATCGATCGGCAAGGTCAAACTCTCAAAGGTTCTTAAAGAATTCATCAAAGCCGAGGAGAAAAGGGTCGTCTCGATCCTTGATCGAAAAGAGAAGAACGGTGTCAAAGCCGCAGGGGTTCGAAAAAAGATCGAAGAAAGCATGTTTACCTACGCAGGATTTGGACGGGACGAAAGTGGATTGAAAAAAGAGCTCAGTATTCTCGAAGAAATCAAAGGAGACGAGTTGCCGAGGGTCTATCCTGTCGACAGGTCAAGAATATATAACTACGACTGGATACAGATTCTGGAATTTGACAATATGATGGAGGTCGGCGAAATGATTGCCAGAGGAGCGCTTTACCGGAAAGAGACGAGGGGTTGCCAGAACCGGACCGATTTTCCGGAGAAAGATGACAAGAACTGGCAAAAACATACCCTCCTTCGAAAAGAGGGGGACCGAATGACTGTGACGACGAGTCCGAGAAGGGCAATTTCATGATGGCAGGAGGATAAAGATGGAGACAGCTAATTTAAAGGTCTTTAGATATCAACCGGGTATGGATGCCCCTGTTTACAGGGATTATGATGTAGGTTTTCAAAAAGACCTCAGTGTGTTGAAGGCCCTTTTTCTGATCGCAGACACCCACGAAGATCCGCCGGCCTTCAGACGCTACTGCTGCAACAGGGGACAATGTGCCAGTTGTGTCATGACCATTAACGGAAGGATGAGGCGGGCTTGCGCAACCCAACTGCAAAAGGAGACAACGCTGGAACCTGCATACGGTTACCCTGTCATTCGGGATCTGGTCGTCGACTTCGGGAGAAAGGTTTTTTCCCCCCCTGACCATTATACAAAGTTGATGGAAGGATCTCTTGTATTGAAGCCTCCCCGCAGGAAGTTCAGGAAGGAGAGGTCCGTACAACTCTCCCTCAGAGAAGACATTTGTCGGCGCTGCGAATCGAAGGAGTGTGTTGAAGCTTGCTGGCTATCCAAGATGGAGAATCTGGAGGATCAGTTCGGACGGAGACTCGGCCGTAATGCGTCCGTTGACCAATTGATCTGTGTCCAGTGTGCGGAAGCATTTTGTGCCGAAAGTTGTCCCACGGGAGCCATCGCCATACGGCAAGGAAGTGTGATGGGAATTAACCCCCTCTTATGCATTGGCTGCGGGATCTGCATGGATCACTGTCCCCATGGAGCCATCTTTCTCAATATCGAGAGGGGAAACGCGGTGAAGTGCGATTTGTGTGAGGGAAAACCAGCTTGTGCTCAGATCTGTCCTCATGGGGCCCTCCAGGTATTTAATCTATGAGATATTTTAAAAAAGAAAGGAGATTTGAAAATGGCGGAAAAAGAATTTGACTTATTGGAATTACTTAAGGTCGATGCGGATCCAGCAAGGGTCGAGGAATTAATGGAATTGGTTGAAGTGGATTTGCCTGCCCTTCACCCCGAGGTCAAGAGGCACCTGCTTAAGCAACAGGTGGAAATGTTCAATATTGAGTATGGGCGTTACGCAGCCGGTACGAAGATCACTGATGAACTGATCGAAGAGTTAATGGTAGATGCCATTGACACCCATGCTCATGGCGGGTCAGACCCTTTTGAAAGACGGCAAATGGAGGACGAGATCGCTATCGATGCCACGAGAGCCAAGTTGAAGGCGATTGTGATTAAGACTTGGTATACCCCGTCTGCATCGAGAAATAAGCTCGTTCAGAAGATGGTGGACAAATGGGCCGAAGAACATCAGATGAGACCCGTACAAGTTTTTGGAGGGGTCACGCTCAACAGCTCCGTCGGTGGGCTTAATCCTGAAGCCGTGATGAGATGTCTTGGATTTCCACGTTTTAAATACGTCTGGATGCCCATGTCCGATGCCTATTACCATCAGTTGATCGTGTTTAATAGAAAGGATAAGGGTATTAAATTTCTAACGGATGATGGGAAGGTTGTCCCTCCGCTCAAAGAGATTTTCCGTATTATAGCGGATAACGATTTAATTCTGGCTTCAGGTCATTATTGTTACAAAGAGACAGCGATCCTCATGGAGGAAGCAAAAAAATTGGGTGTCAAGAGAATGGAGATCGTTCACCCTACCCTTATTCACAGCAAGCATACCCTTGAAGAGATGAGGGAAATGGGAAGAGAGGGAGTCAAGATTGGTCTCATGGGGATCGCTTCGGTTAACGTGCGGTTTGTAGAGGGAATTCGATGGCTCTTCAGAGTCGTCAAAGAACTGAACGACTATATGGTCTATTGCTCAGATTCCGGACAGATCCAGAACCCAACCCATATTGAAGGGATGAAATGGATCATCCGAGTCCTTCTGGCCTATGGGGTTACCCAAGAAGAAGTCACAAAGATTTTTAAGACAAATCCAGCAGCCCATTTGGGTATAAGTTAGAGGATCCGGGGTGAAGAAGTCCAACTATAACTTATGGAGTAGCCTCGTTTGGTGTCTGGGTGGCCTGGGGTTTTTTGTCGGAGGGCTAAGATTAGGGGTTGGCAGCTTGAGTACCCCAGGCCCCGGTTTTTTGCCTTCCGTTTTTGGGGGGATTCTATCTATCTTATCCATTGTTCTTTTTGTTTTGACGATACAGGTTAAAAGTAAGCCCCAGGGGCAAGTTAAATTTTGGAAGGAGGAAAAGAGTTGGAAAAAAGTCTTATATTCACTTCTGTCATTGATCTTCTATCTAATATTTTTGAACTATTTAGGATATATTACGACAACCTTTCTCTTCTGCTTTTATCTCTTTAAATTTATTGGCGGAAAGGGATGGTGGGTCTCTCTTCTTGTAGCCATTCTGGCATCCTTGGTCAGCTATATCGTGTTCGATATTGGGATGGAAGTCCCTCTTCCAAAAGGGATAATCAAAATAGGTTAAATAGATGTAAGAAGGGGAATTGTCCATTGGGACCATTAGAAGGAATAGGGTACGGATTTGGGATTGCCTTTCAGCCCATTAATCTGTTCTTCTGCTTTTTGGGTGCCCTTGTAGGGACACTGATAGGCGTATTACCAGGAATAGGCCCTGGTGGGGCATTGGCGCTCCTTTTACCCATTACTTTTTATCTGCCTCCTTCCACAGCAATCATTATGTTAGCAGGGATCTACTATGGAGCCATGTACGGTGGTTCTACAACCTCCATTCTGGTCAACATCCCTGGGGAGGCGGCCAGTGTGGTTACCTGTTTAGATGGTTACCAAATGGCTCGGAAGGGGCGTGCAGGGCCAGCTTTGGGAATGGCTGCCATGGGCTCATTTATTGCGGGGACATTGAGTATCGCAGGATTAATGTTCGTGGCTCCTCCCCTGGCCAGATTTGCATTGAAATTTGGTTCGCCGGAATATGTCGCCATCATCGTCTTCGGATTAACCCTGTTAAGCTTTTTAGCTTCGGGGTCCCAGTTAAAGGCCTTTATGATGGGGGTTTTTGGTTTGTTAATAGGAAGTGTAGGGACCGATCCCATAGATAGTATCAATCGGTTCACTTTTGGAAGTGTTTATTTGATGGATGGGGTAGGATTAATCCCTGTGGTGATGGGTCTTTTTGGGATTTCAGAAATCTTCCTAAACTTGGAGGAAGAGAAATTTCGAAGCATCCTGAAAGAAAAGATCAAAAATCTTTTTCCGAATTTAAAAGACTGGGTCGATTCAAAATGGCCCATTCTTAGGGGAACGGTTATTGGATTCTTTATTGGCATTTTACCGGGAGGGAATGCGATCATCGCGTCGATCATCTCCTATGCAGCGGAGAAGAAAATTTCGAAATATCCTGAAAAATTCGGTACCGGAGTCATTGAAGGGGTTGCGGGCCCTGAATCAGCGAACAATGCGTCTTCTCAAGCATCCTTTATTCCCCTGTTGTCCCTTGGTATTCCTACGAATGCTGTAATGGCTTTACTATTGGCTTCCCTTATGATCCATGGGGTCTTACCGGGTCCTCTTTTGATCAATCAAAATCCAGACGTTTTCTGGAGCGTCATCGCCAGCATGTACATAGGAAACATCATGCTTTTAGTTTTAAATCTACCGCTCATTGGATTGTGGGTTCAGGTTTTGAAAATCCCTTATGCCTATCTCTTTCCTTTCATTTTTTTATTCTGTCTGTTGGGGACCTATAGCCTCAGCAATACGATGTTTGATATTGGTGTGATGATCTTTTTTGGGATCCTCGGTTACCTCATGAAAAAGTTCGAATATGAACCGACGCCTTTAATCCTTGCTTTTGTTTTGGGTCCGATGTTTGAGGATAATCTTCGACGATCGCTGATCATATCAGGGGGGTCATTTGCTATCTTCTTTGAAAGGCCCATCTCCGCTGTATTTGTTATTGCAGCACTTCTGTTACTGTTGTCCTCAGTTTTACCTGGGATTAAGAAAAGGAAGAAATTGATTCCTCCTGCAGAATAAAGGGGAATTTTGTTCTAAAGGCATAGTATCATCGACATTTCTCTATTTGTTGGAAAAGCAATTTACAAAAGATATTACAAAAAGAAAGGAGGAATTTCATGAGAAAGGGTGGCAAACGAAGAACTTTTTTATTGTTAATGTGGATTGTTCTTTTAGTATGGGTCTCATTAGGAAGTGACGAAGCTCTATCGGCCGACTATCCGAACAAGCCGATCGAATGGGTGATTCCCTGGCCTGCCGGAGGAAGAACCGACATTGCTTCGAGGATGATTGCACCCTTCCTTGAAAAAAACCTGGGGGTCCCCTTAGTGGTAATTAACAAGGTGGGTGGGGCAGGTATGATTGGTTACACATACGTGAAGGAGGCCAAACCTGACGGGCATACCGTTTCAATGGGAGGACAGGGATTGCTCGTGGGATCTTATTTAAAACCAGGGGTCAGTGTATGGGACTATACGTGGGTTGCCAGGGTCTACTGGACTCCCGTGATATTAGTTGTTAATGAAAAATCTCCCTTTAAAAATGTGAAGGAACTGGTGGAATATGCAAAGGCCAATCCAAAGAAATTAAGACATGGTAATAGCGGCACGGGCAATTCAACCCACCTCGCTGCAGAAAAATTTGCAATGCATGTGGGAATAAAGTTGACGGAAGTTCCCTATAAAGGGGAAGGACCCTCTGTCATAGGGATTGGGGCCGGAGAAGTGGATATGGCTTTTGGCCTTATGGCTGCCTTCAGACCTTTGGTAGAAGAAGGGAAGTTGCGGGTCCTGGGGGTTGCGGATGAAAAGAGAAATCCATTATACCCCCAAGTCCCGACCTTTCGCGAACAGGGTTATGATTTCATTGATCCGGCTTGGGAGGGGATTCATACTCCTAAAGGGCTTCCTCAAAATGTTTATGACAAACTCTCTGAGGGGTGCAAAAAAGCATTGACGAACCCTGAATTGATCGAAAAATTTACTAAAATTCAATTTAATGTGTCATATCAACCCGGCCCTGAACTCACAAAGTGGCTTCAATCTTGGGACAGGCAGGTTGGAAAACTGATCTCCGATATCGGTTTGCCAACTGAAAAATAAGGGAAGATAGAGAGGATGAAGGATGAGATTGTTTGAAGCGGGTAGAATAGGCCGGCTTCACCTAAAGAACCGGATCGTCATGTCCTCAATCAATAGTCCTGGAAATATCAACCCCGATGGTACATTGTCCCAGCGAGGGATCGATTACTACATTGCCCGGGCCAAGGGTGGCGTAGGACTGATTATAACCGGCGCCAGTCGCGTGAGTCGGGAGTTCGAATACTCCCCAAGGTTGCATCGGGTTCTATTCGTAGATGGGAGCGTTCACACCGCTTGGCTGAGCGAACTGGCTGACGCACTTCACGATTACGGAGCAAAGGTCGCTGTTCAATTTCAACCCGGTCGTGGACGAATTGCCAGGGAAAAGGTTTCAGGAAGTGGTGTTGCTGTGGCTCCATCCCCTCTCCCTTGCTTTTTCACGCCGGATAGGGTAGCGCGGGAGCTCACGGTCGGAGAGATTGAACGTTTGGTGAAAGCATTTGAAGGAAGTGCCGAAACGGTGAGGAATGCCGGAATTGACGCCATCGAACTCAATTTCCATGCGGGATACCTCGGTGATGAGTTTGTAACATCCCTGTGGAATAAACGAACCGACGCGTATGGCGGAAGCTTAGAAGGCAGACTTCGGTTCCCTCAGGAGATCATCAAGGCGGTAAAAAGCGGGGCGGGGGCTGAATTCCCGGTCATCTATAAGTTTGGTCTGACACACTATTTGGAGGGAGGACGAGAAATTGAAGAGGGGCTTGAAATCGCTCGGAGCCTCGAGGCTGCAGGAGTCGATGCCTTGACGATTGATGCGGGCTGCTATGAGACGCAGTACTGGACTTTTGCGGCCACTTATCAACCACCGGGCTGTATGGTAGATCTATCGGAGAAGGTAAAGCAGGTTGTTAAGATTCCTGTGATTGCCGTCGGGAAATTGGGCTATCCAGAATTGGCGGAGAGGGTCTTGGTCGAGGGGAAAGCGGACTTTATCGCCTTAGGAAGGGCCTTGCTGGCTGATCCGGAATGGGCGAATAAAGTGAAAGCAGGAAGGATGGAGGATATTCGTCCCTGTATCGGAGACAATGATGGCTGCATGGGAAGGTCAGCCCAGGAGAAGTATGTGAGTTGCACCGTAAACCCTGCAACGGGGGTCGAAAGACAGCTTGCCATTACACCCGCGGAAAGAAAGAAATCGGTACTGATTGTTGGAGGAGGTCCAGGTGGCATGGAGGCAGCAAGGGTGGCAGCAGCGAGGGGCCATCAGGTTGTCTTGTGGGAAAAAGGAAACGCCCTTGGAGGAAACCTGATCCCTGCCTCGGTCCCTGACTTTAAGCAGGATTACAGGAGATTGATCGATTATCTTGCCACGCAAGTGAGAACCGCTGGGGTAGCCATTGAGTTCGGAAGAGAAGCCACACCTGAGCTTGTCCTGAAGATGAATCCTGAGGTTGTCATTGTCGCCACGGGCGCTACGGCAGTTATCCCAGAGATTCCAGGAACAAAAAAAGAAGAAGTCGTCACCGCTTCAGACGTGCTCTTAGGCAATAAGGAGATCGGAGAATCCGTGGTGGTCTTAGGGGGTGGGATTGTTGGCTTTGAGACTGCGCTCTACCTGAAACAGAAAGAGAAAAAGGTAGTCGTCGTAGAACTCTTGGATAGGGTCATGCGCAATGTATTTTCAACGAGCCGAATGTACCTCCTTAAGGAATTTAGGGATTCAGAGATTCTGATCAGTACAAAGGTTCTGGAGGTAAAGGATAAGGGTATTGCGATAGAAAATAGATACGGCAAGCGAGACGTTTTGAAGGCAGACACCGTTGTCATTGCCACGGGTTTTCAATCCAATAAAGGACCCTATGAGGGGTTAAGAGGAAGATGCCCGGAACTTTACGCCATTGGTGATTGCATTGAGCCACGGAAGGTCCTCGACGCGATTTGGGAAGGATACCGGCTGGCTCGTCTGATATAGATTAGAAATACCTTGCCTGTGAAAGGGGAAAGAATTGACATGGCCGATATGATGGTAGAGGTGGCAGGGGTGAAATTTAAGAACCCCATATGGCTTGCCTCCGGGGAACCGACCTGGGGTTTTGAGAGGATGAAGCGGGGGATTGATGGAGGCGCAGGCGGACTTGTTGCAAAGTCACTGAACGTCCCTCCTCCCGAGATGAGGGGAGTCTATCAGGGGAAACGGATATGTGTATTTGACGAAAAGCATCAACCGGTCCAGAAGGGAAAAATTCCAAGGAGTTTCACGTTGTACTATCGTGCAGTCCGCCCTGGGTTCCCTGATCACGAGGATGAATGGATCGAGGAGCTTGAAAAAAGCGAAAAATACGCAGTTCAACATGATGCCCATGTGATTGGCAGTCTCACTACGATGCCGACTGAAGACCAGAGACGAGTTTCAAAGAAGATGGAACAGATTGGTCTCAAGATACTCGAGATCGACGCGGGCTGTCCACATTTTGATGAATATACGGGCGATGAATATAGGGGGGGCAATGAGACATTGGTTACAGCCCGTACCCTGAATGATCTTATCAGGAAAGTGAAACCGGTCACTGAAGTTGTAACCATTCCTGTTTTTGTGAAATTGTCGCCTATGGCTTACAGCGATCTCGTCAGCATGACCCGTTGGGCAGTGGAGAAATGTGGAGCAGTAGGCGTAACATGTCATAACCGGTTTACGGGCCTGATGATTGACATCGAGACAGGAAAACCCTATCTTCAAGGCTATGCAGGAGTGGGGGGCCCATGGATGCTTCCCCTTTCCCTTCGTTGGGTTGGAAGAATCCATCAGACCATGCCAAAAGTCCCGATATTGGGATCCTCTGGTGCCTATGACTGGCAAGATGTGGTTTCATTTCTTATGGCAGGAGCTTCGGTTGGCCAATTCTGCTCAACCGTGATGTGCAAGGGTTACAAAGTGATCAAAGAGGCCATTACGGGTATGAATAAATTTCTTGACAGGAAAGGTTACAAAGCGGTCCGAGAGATTATTGGCATGGCATCCGAAGCGGCACTTTCCTACGAGGAGATAGCAAAGCTGCCAGAATACACGAGCCACCCAAGAAAAGCTTCAGTGGATATCCAAAAATGCATCGTCTGTGAAAAATGTCTTGAGACGTGTTGGTTCGATGCCATGAGGAAATCAGAGGGAACATTAAAGGTACACCGCAAGAATTGCACAGGCTGCGGTAACTGTGAAATTGTCTGTCCTGCTGGTGCTATTTATTGGAAACTTTGAGACACGGAAAGGTTTAAAGGGAATGGCAAAAGGAGGGTTTTCTCTAGAAGAATTACTTAGTATGGATGCGCCCCCAGAGAGAGTCGATGAACTGATGAGATGGGTGGAGATCGATTTGCCAAATGTCGGGGAGGCTGTCAAGAGGTACTTGCTGAAGCAACAGGTGGAGATGTTCAACCTCGAATACGGTCGTTACTCAACGGACACAGAGATTACCGATGCGTTGGTTGAAGAATTGATGGAGGATGCCGTTGACACACATGTACATGGTGGTTCAGATCCATTTGAAAGACGTCAGTTAGAGGATGAGATAGCGATCGATTGCACCAAAGAAAAAATGAAGGCCGTGGTGATCAAGAACTGGTACAGTGCATCGGCATCAAGAAATGCCCTCGTTCAGAAGATCGTCGACCAGTGGGCAGAAGCACATCAGATGAGACCTGTCATGGTTTTTGGAGGGATTACACTCAATTATCCGGTTGGGGGACTGAACCCCGAGGCCGTAAGAAGGTGCTTAGGATTCCCACGATTCAAATACGTGTGGATGCCTACGGTAGATTCTTACCATAACCAAAAGATCGTTTTTGAACGGGAGGGGAGGGGGATTAAATTTCTGACGGATAGGGGCACCCTCGTTCCCGAATTGAAGGAGATTCTACATATCATTGCAGATCACGATTTAGTGTTAGCCTCGGGATTCTATCCCTACCGGGACACGACCGCTCTCATGGCAGAGGCAAAGAAATTGGGTGTCAAGAGGATGGAGGTCATTCATCCTACTCTCATGCACAGTAAGCATACCTTGGCCGAGATGAAAGAACTATCCCTTGAAGGAGTAAAAATTGGTTTAACAGGAATAGCCTCTGTAAATATCCGCTTTGTGGAAGGCATACGTTGGGTATTCAGGATTATCAAGGAGCTGAGCGACCACATGGTTTGTGGTTCTTCCTCGGGCCAGATACAGAATCCAACCCATATTGAAGGCATGAAATGGTTGATTCGGGTTCTTTTGGCCTATGGAATAACCAAAGAAGAAGTTGGGAAGATCTTTAAAACAAACCCAGCAAAGCATTTGGGTATCCATTAAATTGTATTGAGCAAGAGGGACTCGTTGATCCTGGCCGAGATGTTCAGAATCAAGCATTTCGGTCCGTTTATCACAGGGAAGGGCTATGAAGTCCTTAAATCCTGTATAGGGCTGAAAGAAAAGATTCGTGAAAGGATAGGAGAGGGAGATGGGAAGAGAGAAGATCACTCTTAAATTAAACGGTGTGTATCGGACAGTGGAGGTCGATCCAGATAAAAGTCTTTTGGAAGCGTTGCGGGAAGACCTGCGCCTTACTGGAACGAAACGTGGATGCGACGGAGGACAGTGTGGAGCCTGCACGGTTCTGGTGAACGGCGAACCTCGACTTTCCTGTTCAACCGCCATAGGAAAGATTGCGGGGCAAGAAGTCATGACGATCGAGGGTCTAGGAACTCCAGAGAACCGGCATCCCATTCAGGAGGCCTTTATCGAGGCTGGGGCGATCCAATGCGGTTTTTGCACACCCGGGATGATCCTCAAGACGAAGGCGTTGCTGGATAAGAATCCGACCCCTTCAATGGGAGAGATCAAAAAAACACTAACCCCCAACCTCTGTCGGTGTACAGGATACGTAAAGATTATTGATGCCATCAGGCTCGCCTCAAAGCGATTGACCGAACCTTCAGCTCTCTCTGAGGTCTATCCGGAGCAAAATGTCGTAGGGGAAAATATTCCCATGCTGGATGCTGTAGAAAAGGCCACTGGATTGGCTAACTATGCGGATGATCTACTCTTCCCCGATATGCTTTATGGCAAAGTAGTGCGCAGCCCGTATGCCCATGCCGAGATTCTTGGGATCGATATAACCTCTGCTTCGGCCATGCCGGGTGTCCGTGCCATATTTACGGCAGAAGATGTCGCTGGCCCTAATTTATACGGTAAGTTTGTGAAGGACTGGCCGGTCCTCTGTCGAGACCGTGTCCTTTTTGTGGGAGACCCGGTTGCTCTGGTGGTGGCAGACACGGAGAGACAGGTAGCTGAAGCCTCTGCCCAAGTGAGGGTCAATTATCGCCCTCTTCCAGCAGTATTTGACGCGACGAAAGCTGTTCTGGAGACAGCACCCAAACTCCATCCAGGCGGGAACATCTGCTCGGAAAAGAAAATTTTCAACGGTGATGCCGAGACAGGCTTTAAAGAATCCGAATACGTCCTCCAACAGACTTACATGACCCATTTTGCTGAGCATGCTTATATGGAGCCGGAAGCGGGGGTTGGGTACATTGATGAAGAGGGTCGAGTGGTCGTGGCAGCCGGTACTCAAATGCCTCACTTTGCCCAGAGCGATATTGCCTATTGCTTAGGCCTTGAGAAAAGCAGGGTCAGGGTCATTCAAACCAAGACAGGGGGTGGGTTCGGAGGCAAGCATGATATAGCGATCCACTGCCTTTTAGCCTTGGCTGCATGGAAGCTTCGCCGTCCCGTGAAGATTCGATATAGTCGAAAGGAGTCCATGGCAACGACTTGCAAACGCCATCCCTTCTGGATGGATTTGAAGGTGGGGGTTAAGAAGGACGGACGTCTCTGTGCCATCCAAGCAAACTATATTGCCAATACCGGAGCCTATACTGGATCCGGTCCGGGCGTGTTTACCAGAGCCTTGCTCCATGCCCCAGGGCCCTATTATTTTCCTCATCTTGCTATCTCCGTTACGGGAGTCTTTACGAACAATCCCACGTCAGGAGGGATGAGGGGGTTTGGTGTGCCTCAGGTTGCATTTGCCATGGAATCTCACATGGATCAATTAGCCAAAGAGCTTGGAATAGACCCGTGGGAACTGCGATACAAAAATGCTTACACCTCCGAACATATTTTGCCCACAGGCCACAGATTACCAGGCAATGTTGAGATCCGTAGGTGCCTCGAAGTGATCAAGTCCCATTTCGATGCGATGAAGGCCGATGTGACGAAGAAAAACAAGGATGCCAGTAGTGTACGTCATGGCGTGGGTCTTGCGGCAACAATCTATGGAATCGGCATCAGTGGCCTTCAGTTTCCCGGGCGAGTGTTGGTTTCCTTAGAGGAAGAAGGGACGCTTGTGGTTCGCGCTGGTGTCGCAGATCTTGGGCAGGGATCATTGACCGGCCTGGCTCAAATTGCCGCCGATGAATTCGGAATCCCATTCCGCAAAGTGAAAATATTTTCCACGGATACGTTGACCGAACCTGACTCCGGTCCAACTGCAGCGAGCCGTCAGATCTTCTTCACGGGAAAAGTGATCTGTGGCGCATTGAAGAAGCTGAAGAAGGCGATTTTAGACGTGGCTCCCCAAATATTTGAGAGAAAGGTTGAAAAGATAACCCTCGCCTATACAGCAGAGGGTGACTTTATCTTTCCTGATGAGGACCGGGGTTTCTCTATTCCGATTTACGATTTTGTGAGCATGGCCAGGAAGAGGGGAATGATTTTGAAGGCAGAGGATGTCTATGATCCGGGGATCACTTACTACGATCACAAGACTGCAAAAGGGCAGCCTTATCCGGCTTACACCTATGCGACTCAGGTTGCTGAAATCTCGGTCGACGAGAAAACCGGGAAAATCGATGTCCTGAAGGTCGTGGTCGCCCAGGATGTAGGTCGGGCCATCAATCCGAAAATGGTGGAGGGACAGCTCGAAGGATCTATTCTCATGGGAATGGGGTGGGCCTTAAAAGAGAAGTTTGTTCCAGGAAAGACCGAGTCTTTCACCACTTATCCAATCCCCCGTATCAAGGAGGTCCCGGAAATCATCACGATTTTGGTTGAGAACGATGAACCCGGAGCGCCCTTTGGAGCCAAAGGGGTTGCAGAGGCAACCATCGTTCCCACTGCTGCAGCCATTGTAAATGCCATTGCTGATGCGACCGGGGTTCGCTTCTACGAAATCCCGGTTGATACGACTCGCTTGATACGAAGGTAAGAAAAGCAGATGGACATACCATGCTGATGAAGCATCGCAACATGGGCAGTGCCATATTCTGCCTTATTCTAGGCCTGTTCGTTCTGATGACCGGGGTTCGATTAGGGTTGAAAGTGGATTTACGGATAGGGCCAGGGTTCTTTCCTTTCGTGGCGGGTATCCTATTGGCATTCCTTTCAATCGTCCTCTTTGTTCAATCGCTGACAGAGACGAAGACAGGCCAGCAGAAACGATCCTTCTGGAGCAAAGAGCACGGATGGGTCTTTGTCTTTCTCACCCTTGTTGGTATTGGTACATATATCCTGGTCCTAAACTATCTCGGTTTTCTCTTATCCACTTTCCTATTGCTTTTTTTCCTCTTTACAGTCATCGGTGGCCTGAAATGGTGGAAGGCTGCACTGAGTGGAACAATCGCTGCTGCTGCGGTCTATCTCGTTTTCGAAATATGGCTAAGGGCCAATCTGCCTCGAGGCTTCTTCAGTTTTTGAGGTGACATGGAGACGATACTCTTTGCCTTCTCTGTTGCGTTGCAGCCTGTAAATCTTCTCTATGCTTTTGGCGGAGTTGTGATCGGAACGCTCGTAGGGGTTCTTCCCGGGATCGGGCCATCGGCTGCGATCTCCCTCCTCCTTCCAACCACGTTCAGAGGGGATGTGGTCCCAAGTCTGATCATGCTTGCCGGGATCTTTTATGGAACTCAGTATGGCGGGTCCACTACCTCTATTCTTGTTAACATCCCGGGGGAGGCTGCTTCAGTCGTTACCTGCTTAGATGGCTACAAGATGGCCCAGAAAGGGAGGGCAGGCCCTGCATTAGGAATGGCGGCTCTGGGCTCCTTTATTGCAGGGACCTTCTCTGTTGTCTTACTCACGCTGGTAGCTCCCCCCCTTTCAGAGATAGGCTTTCACTTCGGATCGCCGGAATTCGCAGGCATGGCCATCTTAGGCTTAACCCTTATGATTTCTCTATCGAGCGGATCCCTCGTTAAAGCATTGATGATGGCGGTTGTTGGACTGATCTTGGGTACAGTGGGAATGGATCTCTCCACCGGGAGTGTGCGCTTTACCTTTGGTATTTATGAACTTGAGGATGGAATCGGTCTGGCACCTGTGGCGATGGGCCTCTTTGGAATAGGCGAGGTACTGGTGAACATTGAGGAATCACTTAAAGAGGAGCGAAAACTCCTTGTAAAAAAAGTGAAAGGCCTGTTGCCCAACCTTCAGGATTGGAAGGATTCGTACGTGGCCATTATTCAGGGGTCCTTCGTAGGATTTCTTATTGGTCTGATCCCGGGAGGGAATGCCATTATTGCCTCTATCGTTTCTTATGCTTTGCAAAAACGGATTTCGAAACATCCTGAGAAATTAGGCACTGGAGCCATTGAGGGAGTCGCTGCACCTGAGTCAGCCAACAATGCGGCGACTGGATCGGCCTTTATCCCCTTACTCACCTTCGGAATTCCCACAAGCCCGGTCATGGCTCTCTTGTTAGCGGGCTTCCTGGTCCACGGCGTTATCCCGGGTCCCCTCCTGATTAAGAACCGCCCGGACCTTTTTTGGGGATTGATCTTCAGCATGTATGTCGGAAACATTATGCTCCTCATTTTGAACCTTCCTCTCATCCGGGTATGGGTGAAGGTGCTTGACATTCCTTATTCGGTTCTCTTTCCCCTCATCTTGCTTTTTTGCCTGGTTGGAGCATACACGCTGAACAATTCTTTAGTGGAGGTAGGAATAGTGGTCTTCTTCGGGTTCATCGGGTTTCTGATGAGGAAGTTTGCCTATGAGCCTGCTCTGCTTATCCTTGCACTGGTCATGGGTCCGATGCTGGAGGAATCTCTGAGAAGATCCCTCGACCTGTCAGGAGGGACCATGGCGATCTTCCTCCATCGCCCTATTGCCTTAGGCCTTCTCATCGTCTCTGTTTTACTATTGCTATCCTTTATGATTTTTCCGGTCGTTCGTAAACAAGCTGAGAAAGGAGGTGATACCTAAGCCATTGTTCAATGCTCAGAAACATGCCTTCACAAAGGGTCCGTGGGGCTCAGTAACCAATGAATGATTAAAGGAGGAGATCATTATGAGACAGCATATGAAGCATCAAAGGGGTTTGTTTCTATTGGTAGTGATAGTTCTTTTGGCTCTTAATGTAGCACCAGGCCTTGCTGCTGAAAAGTTTCCATCCAGGCCAATTTCGGTCGTTGTTCCTTGGTCACCGGGGGGCAGGACGGACATCGTCACGAGAATAGTCGCCTCTGCTTTGGAGAAGGTGATAGGGCAAACGGTTGTGGTGATGAACAAACCTGGCGCCAGCGGATTGATTGGATTTAAAAGCGTCTCCACAGCCAAACCGGATGGATATACCCTGGGAATGGCTGGAGCAGGCTTGATACTGAGACAATACGCGGGAGAAGGTAAGTTAAGCTGGAAAGAGTTTAAATGGATAGGTCAGTGTTACGAGGCTGCGGCGACGGTCAGCGTGAACGCCGAATCTCCCTGGAAGACCATTGAAGCCTTCGTCGAATACGCACGGAAGAACCCGATGAAGCTTAAACACGGCAACACCGGTTTCGGTGGAACGACACACCTTTTTTGCGAAGGTTTTTCCAAGGAGGCTGGTCTAAAATTTACTCAGATCGAATACAAGGGTGACGGCCCGGCGGTCACGGCCCTTGCCTCAAAAGAGGTAGACCTGAGCTGTCCGCCCCTGGCTTCAGTTCGACCACTGGTGGAAGCTGGAAAGATCAGGGTTCTCGCGTTGCAGGCTGAAAGGCGATCTGTCCGCTTTCCAGATACTCCAACGCTGAAGGAGAAAGGGATCAATTGGGCAGCAGGAAGCTTGGAAGGCCTTATTGCACCCAAGGATACACCAGACAGCATCATTTCGATTCTTGAAAGTGCCTTGGAGAAAGCAATGAAGGACCCGAGCGTGGCCGAGTCTTTCAACAAATTAGATTTAGTGGATGAATACAAGAATCAGAAAGAGTTCACTGCCTACATTGAACAGATGGATAAAAGATTCTATGAACTATTGAAGGACGTTGGGCTCATCAAGTAGTCAGAATTTACTCTCCCAGCATTCAACGTCAAGGATATTCAAACGAGAGGCATAGCTATGACTGCGGAAAACGATTTGCCCCAAAGAACGAAGCACGTCGAACTGATTGTAAATGGGAAAAGAGTCCAGGGTGATATCGACAGTCGAATGACGTTGGCTGAGTTTCTACGGGAAGAGCTCGGATTGATGGGGACTAAGGTTGGCTGCAACCGAGGAGAATGTGGAAGCTGCACGGTCATCCTTGATGGAAATCCTGTATATTCTTGCAGTGTGTTGGCAGTGGAGGCTACCGGTAGAGAAGTCCTTACGATTGAGGGACTGACACCTGAAGGGAAGCTTGACCCATTACAGGAAGCATTCATTGAACACGATGCCCTGCAGTGTGGATACTGTACCCCAGGAATGATCATGTCTGTTAAAGCTCTTCTGGACAGGAAGCCTCACCCCACAGAGGGTGAGATTAAGAGGGCAACGGATGGTAATTTGTGCAGATGCGGGGCTTACCCCAATATCATAAAAGCCACATTAGCCGCCTCCGAGAAGTTGATCCGCTAAGAAAGGGGTTAAGAGATGAGTAGCGAAAAGCTGCTGATCAAGGGCCCGCCCCTTCCTCCCTTAGGTAGGGAGTTTACCGTTGTGGGCAGGTCCCTGAATCGTAGGGATGGTGTTGAAAAGGTTACTGGCCGTGCGATGTATTCGGGAGACATCAAACTGGCTAATATGCTTTATGCAAAGATTCTCCGCTGTCCTCATCCACGGGCGAGGATTAAGAAGATCGATGCAAGCCGGGCAGAAGCGCTTCCCGGTGTCAAGGCCGTGTTAACGAAGGAGAACACGAAAGGGTGGCGTACCTACTGGTATATGACCCCTCAGATCGCCCTTCCAGAATGCCTCACCTATGAGGGACAGGAGGTTGCGGCAGTAGCTGCCGAAGACATTACCATCGCTCAGAAGGCATTGGAACTTATAGACGTTGAGTATGAAGTTTTCCCCCCCATGCTCAACGCAGAGAAGACATTGAATAGCCCTCGCCCCCTGTACGTCGCCGACGAGGAATATCCGGGGAGTGAGGTTTTTGACAGGAAAGAATATGTGATCAAACGGGGTGATATAAAGAAAGGTTTTGATGCGTCCCATATTATCGTTGAAGATACCTATTCTACTCAGGCTCAATATCACGGGACGATTCAGACCCGAGCATGCATAGCGAGCTGGGATGGCCAAGATCTCACCGTTTGGGATGCGACTCAAGGGGTATGGAATTCTAGGGATGCCTTAGCTTTTTCGTTTGGTCTCAATCCTGAGAATGTCAGGGTCATCGTAAAATACCTCGGTGGGGGGTTTGGCTCAAAGGCCTCCGCTCAGAGGATTTCCTATTATGCAGCAAAGCTCTCGATGGTAACGGGAAGACCTGTAAGACTAGAACGAACGAGGAGAGAGGAGTTCATAAACCATCCCCATCGATGGGATTGTAAGACCTACCTCAAGATTGGGGCGAAAAAGGATGGTACGCTCGCAGCTATTTATCAAAGGACCATTGTGAATGTGGGAGCTGCTGGACTCAATGGTAATTACTATCCAGTCATGGCCATATGGCACACCTCCAATCTCTACGCATGTTCCAATGTTTATCTGGAGCAAATAGGTGCGTATACTAATCTCCAACTCACTGGGCCCCAGCGAGGCCCACTCAATATGCCTGCTATATTTTTCTTAGAATCCCATATGGACAGACTCGCTGAAGAATTGGACATTGACCCTCTGGAATTGAGATTGAAGAACTACGCAGCCTACGGAAGCAATTACGCGTGGGAAGCAACTCGCCCCCAAACGGCCATTCTGGACCAAGAGAGGAAAATCCCTTACTCAAGCAAACACCTTGACCAATGTATGGATTTGGTTACAAAAGCAATCGGATGGGAGAGAAGAAAGAGCTTGAAAGATGCCGGCCAGAGCCTAAAGAAACGGGGTATCGGGATGGCCTCCTTTGTAGTATTTCAAGGGGTCGGCGGACCACCTTACGCGGCTAATGCGGATGTAGAAATGACCAGTGAGGGTGCGATTAATTTATTCATAGGCGTTGTAGATATAGGGGCCGGACAGCAAACCATTTTTACCATGATCGCCGCAGAGGAATTAGGGGTAAAAGCAGATGAAATAATAACGGTATGGGGAGACACGAAGGGCACACGGTATGCGCCCTCTTGCCATGCATCGAGGTGTACTGCTGAGATGGGGCCAGCAGTTTTGCAAGCCGCTGCAGAGGCAAGACAGAAGCTTTTTGAGATAGCCGCTCCCCTGTTGGGTGCAAGGGCGGAGGATCTCCAATCCAAGAACGGTGACATCTATGTAAAGTCAGACCCTTCACGGTCCATTCCCCTCAAGACCGTATGTAGTAGAATTGATCCGGACGCGCCTATTCGAGGTCGTGGAAGCAGGGCACCCAATCCCGATGGTCCTATGTTCGCGACGTTTGGTGCGCAAGCCGTAGAGTTGGAAGTGGATGGCGAGACCGGAGAAGTAACTATTTTGAGGGTGGCCGCAGCCCATGAATTCGGGAGGGCGATTAACCCGAAGCTTTGCATCTCGCAGATCTATGGGGGCATAGAATTTGGAATGGGCTATGCGCTATCAGAAGAGGGTATTTACGATCCCCTGACCGGAAAAATGTTGAATAATAATCTCCATCAATACAGGATGCCAACTTCACTTGATATCCCCCATATCGACGCCTTCATCGTTGAAGGTGAAGATCCATACTTTGCGTATTCAGCAAAAGGGGCAGGCGAAAATACAAATACACCTACTCCAGCAGCCATAAGAAACGCAATATATAACGCCCTGGGTATCTGGTTCAATGATCTGCCTATCACCCCTGACAAGATCATTAAAGCGATTCAGGAGAGAAAGAAAAGGAGTTGAATTATATGTTGCTCGAGCTACCGAGTTTTGAACATATCGATGCAAAGAGTATTAAGGAAGCAGCCTTCTGGCTCCACCACTATGGTGATAAAGCGAGGGTGGTCGCCGGAGCCACCGACTTGCTTGGTATGATGAAAGACGGGGTCAAAGGACAGAAGTTTAAGATTCCAGAGGTTCTGGTCAATATCAAAACAATCCCTGGTATGAATCGGATCACCTATGATGAAGCAACAGGATTAAGAATAGGTGCTGCTGGAACAGTAAACCAGTTAGAAACATCGGATATCATTAAGCAAAGGTTCAATCTTTTGTCTCAGGCGGCCCGGCAAATCGGTACAACACAGATTAGGAATATGGGCACCCTAGGAGGGAACATCTGTCAGAGGCCGCGATGCATGTATTTCAGGCACCCGCACTTTCTTTGCTTCAAGAAAGGAGGGGCCCAATGTTATGCAATAACAGGGGAGCACCGATACTATCACTCTATATTGGAAAAGGGGAGATGTGTCATGGCCCATCCTTCCGATATGGCTCCAGTACTTGTTGCATTGAAAGCGAGAGCGATCATCGCCAGTTCTGATGGAGAGAAGGAAGTGTCCTTGGAGGATTGTTTTTTGGGACCCAATAATTTTTCGGAGACCGTTCTCGAATCTAATGAATTTCTAATAGGGGTTAGAGTACCAAATCAGAACGGCAGGGCTTACCAGGCATTCTTGAAGCAGCGGATAAGGCATGCTGCAGATTTTGCTCTCTCGAGTGTGGCCACGGTAGCTCAAATATCGAACGGGATCTGGGAAGAGATCAGCATCATTCTGGGAGGGGTAGCTCCGTTTCCTTATAGGGCCTCAATGGCCGAGGATATCGTCAAGGGGAAGAGGTTGGACGAAAGGCTCATCTTAGGGGCAGCAGAGGCATCGGTAGAAGGTGCCCATCCGCTACCGATGAACCATTATAAGGTGGACCTGACAAAGGCATTGGTAAAACGCGCCCTCACATCAATTTGGGACGAGGCCCAAAAATCTTAAAAATAAGAAAGGGTGTCTTAAGGGTGAAAAAGGTCTAGTAAAAGGGTGGATTCAGTTCTGTTTTCAAGATTTAGGGGATCGTTGAAAGGGTGGCAGGGGAAGAAGTTGGATCTGAAATGATTTAGAGAAAGGAGGGGATTGCTATGAGAAAAATCGAGTTCAAAACGGTTATCTTATCACTAATTTCAGTTGGCCTTTTAGTATGCCCCTTGGGGAGTAGTGTGGCTTTATCAGAAGAGTATCCCACTAAACCAGTCGAAATTGTCATACCGTTTACCGCTGGAGGAAGGACGGATATTGGAACAAGGATGATAGCGCCATTTCTTGGGAAATACCTGGGGGGCCGAGTGGTCGTTATCAATAAGGTGGGAGGAGGGGGAATTATCGGAATGACCTATGTCCGGGACGCCAAGCCAGATGGGTATACAATTACTTCTGGCGGGATGGCTTTAAGTTACTATCAATATCAAAAACCTGGGGGATTAAGCTTGTGGGACTACACGTGGATCGCTCGATCCTATTGGACCCCAATGGTTCTCGCTGTGAACACCAAATCCCCGTTTAATACCTTAAAGGAATTAGTAGATTACGCGAAGGCTAACCCAGGAAAGCTGAGACATGGGAATACGAGCACTGGAAGCACAACCCATATTGCTTCTGAAAAATTCGGGAAAAAATTCGGACTTAAGTTTACCCAAGTTCCCTATAAAGGGGATGGAGATGTTTCCGTTGCAATTGGGACAGGAGATGTGGATTTTGGTTTTGGTCTCTATGTATCCTTCAGGCCGTTATTCGAAGAGGGAAAACTGAGGCTTTTAGGAGTAGCGGATGGAAAGAGAGATCGTCTTTATCCTCAAATTCCGACTTTTCGTGAACAGGGTTTTGATCATATCGAGCCCACATGGGAAGCTATTCAAACACCTAAAGGTCTTCCAAAAAGTGTCTATGACAAACTTTCTGAGGCCTGCAAAAAGACACTAACGGATCCTGAATTAATAGAGAAGTTTTCAACGATCGGACTTAACATCTCTTATCAACCCGCTCCTGAATTCACGGAGTATCTGAAAGACTGGGACAAGGAAGTTAAGGAAATTATTTTTGAACTGGGTCTGCAATTGAAAAAGTAATGGAAATATTCTAAATGACGAATCTACGATATAGAAAGGTGATGGCCGCGTAGACAAGACACTGACTCGAAGCTGGGAGAAATAGGATGGAGGAAATCCGCCGCTATTTGTTTAAAAAACAGGATGAAATGCTTCAGCTGCTGGAAGGCCTCGTAAACATCGACAGCGGTTCGTACTGCAAAGAGGGGATCGATGCCTGTGGTCAGATTCTGCATGAGCATCTCCGTGGACTCGGTTTCGAAACAGAGGTCATTACGGAGATGGATTACGGCAATCATATCAAGGCTAAGAGGACGGGAAAGGGAACGAAGAGGCTGTTTATATCTTGTCACCTCGATACGGTGTGGCCAGCGGGCACAGTGACAAAAAGTCCATTCAGAATCGATGGCGGCCTTGCGTATGGCCCTGGCGTGGGCGACATGAAAGGCGGAATTGTCGTAATGATTTATGCGCTGAAGGCCTTGCATGACCTCGGTCAAGAGACTCTTCCGATATCTGTGTTTCTAACGGGTGATGAAGAATTAGGGAGTGTAAGGGGGCGTCCCTACATTGAAGAAGAGGCACGTCAATCAGCTTGGGTTTTAGTTATGGAATCATCTCACTTACCTGGAGTCATTGTTGTCAAACGGTGGGGGGTTGGGGCGTTCTACCTGACGATTCATGGCAAAGCAGCCCATGTGATGGACATGAATAAGGTTGGGGTGAATGCCTGTCGCGAGCTTGCATTGAAGATCCTGGCCCTTGAAAGTCTGAGTGACCCGCTCAGTGGGGTAAAAGTTTCTGTGAATCTTGTAGAGGGAGGAGTTTCGCGGCAGACGACGGCTCCAAGGGCGAGAGCCGATATCGATGTCCGGGTACGAGAGGCCAAGCAAATAGAAGCCATTGAGAAGAAAATAGAACAGATTGCAGGAGTACCGTTCCTTCCTGGGATCGAAATCGAATTTAAAGGGGAATTCACCCGCCCCCCCATGGAGATGAATTCAAGCACCGAAGCCTTCCTCCGTCTTGCCACAGAGGTGGGCCGGGAAATCGGAATGGATTTTCAGCCTGGGACAAAGGGAGGCGGCTCCGACGGATGCTTTACTGCAGCTCTCGGTGTTGCTACTCTGGATGGGATGGGTCCCCTTTGTTACGATTTCTGCAGCGATACAGAGCGGATTGAAATGGGTAGCCTTCTTTCCAAGACACTGTTCATGGCAGCGATTATCCAACACTTATCAAAGGAGGCATAATCGTTCCGAGAGGCAACGATAGAGTATATAGCGTGGCTAAAGGGAGTCGCATTCACTATTTGGTTCCGACGTTGGACCATCATTCGGAAAAAATCAAGAAAAAGGAGGGAATGGGAATGAAAAATTTCAACTTTAAAGGGGTTATTCTCTTCACGGTATTGACCGGTCTTGTGATGCTATCGGTATGTGATGTGGTTTTATCAGCTGATTATCCCACTAAGCCCATTGAATTGGTCATCCCCTGGCCTGCTGGAGGAAGAACGGATATCGGGACTCGCATCATTGCTCCGTATTTAGAGAAGTACATCGGGACTCCAGTAGTAGTTATCAATAAGGTGGGTGGAGGGGGAATAATAGGCATGAACTACATCAGGGATGCAAAACCCGATGGTTACACAATCTGCTCAGGGGGTCAGGCCTTGAGTTATTTCCAATATCAGAAGGCAGAATCGCCGAGTTTATGGGATTATACCTGGATTGCCAGGACTTATTGGACCCCGATGGTAGTAGCTGTTAACGTCAAGTCTCCCTTTCACACAATAAAAGACCTGGTGGAATTTGCAAGGGCTAATCCCGGGAAGTTAAGACACGGAAACACCGCGACCGGAAGCACCACTCACATCGCTTCTGAAAAGTTTTCAAAAGAATTTAAGATAAAATTCACCCAAGTTCCATACAAAGGGGAAGGAGATTCCGTGAAGGGGATTGGAACTGGGGAGGTGGATTTAGCCTTTGGCCTTTATGTAGCCTTCAGACCTTTGGTAGAAGGTGGTCAGTTACGGATCTTAGGAGTCGCTGCTGAAAAAAGGGATCCGTTATATCCACAGATTCCCTCTTTCCAGGAGCAAGGCTACGAGCATGTTGAACCAACCTGGGAAGCCATCCATACCCCCAAGAATCTTCCTAAGAATGTCTACGACAAACTCTTTGAAGCATGTAGAAGGGCAATAACAGATCCTGAAGCGATAGAGAAGTTTGGGAAAATTGGATTGAGCATGTCGTATCAACCCGGACCGGAGTTCACGGAGTGGCTTAAGGGATGGGACAAAGAAGTTAAGGAAATGATTTATGAACTAGGTCTGCAGATAAAAAAATAATAGATTTTTGCGGAGTGGACGATAGTTCAAATTGAAGCAGAGGAGGTTTTATGTACGGATGGAGGGGGAGGATCGGTTTAATCGTTCCTTCGACGAACACCACTTGTGAAATGGAATTTCATAAGGTGATTCCTGAGGGCGTATCCCTTCACACAGCACGATGTTTTCTCCGCGAAGACAGCGCCCCCAGTGACAGGATCGAGTCTATTGCTAAAATGGGTGGAGAGCTCTTGGAGGCGGCAAAGTGTGTGGCGAGTGTTGAACCTGGGATCGTAGTTTGGGCCTGTACGTCGGGCAGCTTTATCAAGGGAAAGGGTTATGATACCGAGCTGATCGGAGTTCTTGAAAAAGTGGTGAAGGTTTCTGTGATCACCACATCAACGGCGGTCTTAGAGGCTTTCAAGAGATTAGAGGTACGGAATGTTGCCATGGTAACCCCTTACATCGATGAGATTAATTTGAAAGAAAAGCGCTTTTTTGAAGATTCGATGCCCGGACTTCGAATTGTGAAGATGAGCGGTTTGGGGATCCTTCCCAATCTGCCCAAGGGAAGGTTATTCCCCGAAAGCGCCTATCTATCAGCCAAAGAGGTAAACGACAATTCTTCAGATTCCATATTTATTAGCTGTACAAACTGGAGGACCCTGGAGATCATAGAGCTTCTAGAAAAGGATTTGAAGAAACCTGTGATTAGCAGCGTTCAGGCAACGATATGGCTTGCATTCAAAAAATTAGGCTTGCCTAGTGTGGAAGGTTATGGTCAATTGCTAAGAAAGATGGACGGGAGAGAAACTCAAGAGGATTTGAGGGGATCATTCGAGAGGGAAAGTAAGTCATAGATGAACAAGAAATGAAAAAACTCAAGGACTTCTGCGAGTATTCAGGGTATCGAGTCTTAATATCGCTTGAAGATCAATAAGTTAATTCCTTGATACCTGAGGACTTAGGGGCTAACGGAGAGTAATTTTGGAGGTGTCGGGAATAAAGGGTGAAAAAAGCTTGACAATAAAGGGAGTTGTGATATTAAGGGTTCTTAATGTGAAACTATTCACATTCAACGAGTTTTCTTATAGGGAAAATTACCTATCTCCATAATATTATATGGATTAACAAAAGTAGGGGGTAGGCTATGAAGTACTGGGATGAGAAATTCGAGACGATGCCCGAAGAGGGGATGAGGAAATTTCAGTTGGAGTACTTAAAGAAGACGCTTAAATGGGTTTATGAGAAAATTCCTTTTTATAAGAATAAGTTTGATGAGAAGGGGGTCAAACCTGATGATCTCAAGACCCTTAAAGATCTTTCTAATTTCCCCTTTACTGTCAAGACAGACCTTAGAGACAATTACCCCTTTGGCCTCTGTGCCGTGCCCTTGGCCGAGGTGGTCCGAATCCATGCCTCTTCTGGAACAACGGGAAAGCCGATCACCGGCCCTTACACAGCGAAAGATCTGGAACAATGGACCGAATGTATGGCGCGTTCCCTTTATTCACACGGTGTCCGGTCGAATGATATCTGCCAGAATTCCTACGGGATGGGACTCTTCACCGGAGGATTGGGTTTCCACCAGGGTGCAACCCGCATTGGGGCTGCTGTCATTCCCATTTCATCGGGACAGACGGAGCGTCAGATCATCATCATGAATGATTTTGGTACCACTGTCCTCTTCTCTACCCCAACCTATGCCCTGACCATTGCCGAGAGGGCAGAAGAAATGGGAGTCAAGTTGAAAGACTTGCCCCTTCGGGTTGGGAGCTTCGGGGCTGAGCCATGGACGATCGAGATGAGAAAAGAGATCGAGCAGCGGATGGGAATCAAGGCCATGGAGTGTTATGGGTTGACCGAGTTTGGCGGGCCTGGCACTGGATTCGATTGTATTGAACAGGAGGGCCTACATCTCAATGAAGATCATTTCATTCCAGAAATCATCGATCCGGTGACTGAACAAATCCTTCCCACCGGGACAAAAGGCGAACTGGTCTTCACCGCCATTCAGCGAGAGGCGATGCCCCTCATTCGCTACCGAACCCGGGACATCACTACCCTTCGAAGAGAAAAATGCCCCTGCGGAAGAACCCTGCTTAAAATGGACAAGATCTATGGCCGGAGCGATGACATGCTCATTATCGGCGGAGTCAATGTCTTCCCCTCTCAGATCGAGAGTATCCTCTTAGAGATCCCTGAAGTTGAACCTCAATATGTGATCATTTTAAGAAAGAAGGGATATCTCGATCAACTCCATGTCGATGTGGAGGCGAAAAAAGAGGTTTATGACTTAGGGCCCCAGAAGGTTTCCGAGGTCGAAAAGATGATCGAAGGGAAGATGCGAGGGATCATCGGGATCGGGATGAAGATCCGGCTAGTGCCACCCAAGTCGATCACCCGAAGCGAAGGCAAGGCCAAACGGATCTTTGATGAGCGAAAATTGTAGACCGGAAAAGAGAGCGTGGAGGACAGAAGGTGGTATCGGCAATCGGTGAGCCCTCCACCGCATGCAGAAGGCGAATTGGCAAGGATCGCAGCCAGTTCGCCTTTTTTGATTCTTTTGTGAGTTATTGTTAAAATTAATTGACAGTGGCTTGAAGTTAGGAATATGTGAAAAAATGCTTTTTGTATTGGGTATTGATATTGGTTCAGCCTCATCAAAAGGAATCGTTCTCGGTGATCATGGGCCCCTGGGTTCCTTTGAGTATCTCTCCGGGGGAGATTTCAAGCTTACGGCCGACAGGGTAAGAAAGGAGTTAGTTTCTCAGGCCGAGATATCAGCGGGTGACATTTCTCGGACTGTTGCTACAGGGTATGGATCAAAATTGGTGACCTTTGCAGATGAAGTAAAGCCGGATATTGTCTGCCATGCAAAGGGTGTTTCTTCTCTTCTCCCTTCTGTGAGGACCATCATTGATGTAGGAGATCTTTACACAAAGGTCCTCCGCATAGATGGTCTAGGGAGTGTACATAAATTTTTGTTGAGCGGAAAGTGCGCCGGAGGCAGTGGAAGAATCCTGCAGGTCATGGCAAAGGTTCTGCAGGTCAAGGTGGAAGAGATTGGTGAGCTGTCTCTAAAATCCAAAAAGAGGGTTGATTTTAACACCGGATGCGCTGTTTTTGCGGAATCGGAAGCTATATCCCGGATCTCCGAAGAGGTGAAAAAAGAAGACCTTCTGGCGGGCATTCACAGGGCTCTTGCAGCCCAGATCAATAGTTTGGCGGAGAGAATAGGTGTTGAACAGGATATGGCCATGGTGGGGGGTGGTGCGAGAGATGGTGGTCTCGTCCAGGCCCTAAAGGAAATCAGGGATCATGACATCCTTGTACCCCTAAGACCTCATTTAACGGCTGCGCTGGGTGCGGCCCTCATCGCTAATGAAAGTTTAGGAGAAGGAAAAATGGAAAGATTGTAAAAAGGAGTAAGGCCGATGAGGGATAGACGGAATAACGTTTTAGAAACGGTAGAAAGATACTATAAGGATTACGGGGTCAGGGCGAGGGAGCTGAATGCTGAAGGGAAAAAGATCATCGGCTATATCTGTTCCATGGTCCCTTTGGAAATCATTACCGCGGCCGGGTGTATCCCTTTTCGGGTGAGAGGGGATATCCACGAGCCTATCACGACGGGGGACACACTTCTGGAAACTATTGTATGCCCCTATTACCGGAGTTGTTTCGACCTCTCGGCAAAACAAAAATATGACTTTCTCTCTGGTCTGGTGATTCCTCACGGCTGTGATAGCATGGTGCGAAGCTATAGCGTTTGGCGGTATGCACTGCCCTTTCCCTATTTCCATTTTGTCAACATTCCCAGCGTCTGTGGAGAATCGTCCTTCGAATTCTTTCATGCGGAGTTAAATACCTTCAGGAAAAGTCTGGAGAAATTTGCCGGGAAAGCGATTCCCGATGAAGACCTGGCTCAGGCCATTCGAGTCCATAATGAAAGCAGGGATAAGGTGAAAGCCCTCTATGAATTCAGAAAGGCAGATCCGCCTCTCATCTCTGGCACAGAATTGACAAGGGTATTGACGGTTGGATCAAGCTTACCGATGGACGAAGCCAATGCCCTGTTTGCCCAGGTTTTGGCAGAGATTGGCCGAAGAGAGATATCCCCACTCGAGAAAGGCCCTCGCATCTTCATCGACGGCGCCTGTCTCGACAACATTGAACTGATCAAGCTCGTGGAAGAGATCGGTGGCAGTGTGGTCGCCGATACCATTTGCAACGGAACCAGGGATTACTTTCCGCAAACGGATGTCGGGGGAGATCCCATCGATGCGCTCTCCCATCGGTATCTGGATAAAATCAACTGCCCCAAGACATACAGGGAAAACAAGGCGGGCACCTTTGAGGGAGATGTTGCATCTCGATTCGGTGATATCGGAGCCTATGCCAAGGAGTTCAAGGTGGACGGCGCCATTCTTTATGTCTATAAATATTGCGATCCCTTTGGCTTTGAGGTTCCCGCAAGAAAAGCCTACTATCAGTCTATCCATGTCCCCCTTCTTCATCTGGAGGATGTCTATTCTGCGGGTACGATGGGTCAACTCAAAACCAGGATCCAGGCCTTTCTGGAGATGATTGGCTAAGGGGAATGGTCATTGAAAAATGTAAAATGGAGATTTCTATAAATTCTATTTAAATTCCTGACGAATTTTCATTATGCAATTTGCACCATTCATTTTTCCTTTTGCAAGGAGTAGTTCAAAAGGAGGAGTTAGAGCATGGCTGAGGAAAAAAAAGAGGCAAAACCGAAAAAGAGGCTGACGGCCACCCAGGCAGCCGCTTCCATCGGCCCGATGGTGAAGGAATTTATTACGGGTACGCTCCGGGCACGGGCAGAAGGGAAGCAGAAATTAGCTTACACCTTTATCGTCTGCCATCACGAAGAGATCTTGCGAGCGATGGATGTACTCCCTTTGTGGACGGAGAATTTTGCAGGGATCTGCGGGGCCAAAAGAGATGCGGAAAGGTTTCTTCGAAGGGCGGAATCCCTCGGCCTTTCCCGTTCCTTGTGCACCTATGCCCTTTGCGGGATCGGGTTTGACCAATGGAGGGAGGAATTGGGTCAAATGCCCCCGGATTCTCCATGGGGCGGACAGGCAAGGCCTGATTTCATGATCTCGAGCGGACAGATTCTCTGTGACCCGAGATCGAAGTGGTACCAGGCCTCCCAGCAATTCATGCCGGATGTCCCGATCTACAATATAGACCTTCCCTATCCCATGTTTCAGAGGGATCGGGATCACCGAGAAGTCTGGGACTATTACCACAAATATATCGTTAAGCAATTACGTGGACTGGTGGCCTTCGTCGAAGCGCAGACGGGGAAGAAGATGGATTATGATCGCCTGAGGGAGTTGGTTGATCTGAGCGATCGAACCTGGAACCTGATCGATGAAACGTATAAACTCCGGCGGGCTGTGCCTTGCCCCATGGGGACCGGCGATGCCATGAATACCATGGTTCCCCTGTGCTTTATGATGGCGACCCAGACGGCATACGATTTCTTCGTGAACCTCAAAAAGGAATTAGAGGAAAAGATCATCAAGGGGGAGGGGGAGGTTCCGGAAGAGAAGTACAGACTCATGTGGGGAGGCGGATTGCCCGCCTGGTATGCCCTGAACGATTTCAATTACTTTAACACCAAGGGAGCTTCGTTCCCTGTTGAGACAACCTATCGAATGGTCGCCCCCCTCTATGAGATGGATATCCCTGAAACCAAGGACCCCATCGAGCACCTGGGATGGAGGTGGCTTGGATACTGGACCTTCTGGTATGATAAGACCAAGAAACGGCCGGGATCGGAGCCCGATGTTGAACGTTTGATCAACTGGATCGAGGAATACAAGATCGATGGGCTTGTCATGCATGAAGCCTTTTCTTGCCGGACCTGGCACGTGAGCCTCATCTGGCAGGTGCATCAACTGGCAAAAATATATAAACCCATCCCCGTGTTCATAACCGGAAAAGACGGAAAGAAGGAAAAACTCTACAGAGAACTTCCTTCGCTCATCCTGGAAAGTGATATCATCGATATCACCTCCTATTCAGAAGTTGACACAAGAAACAAGATCGACGCCTTCGTCGAGACCCTAGAATCCAATCGACTCAACAAGGCAGCCTGATCTAGACGCAGAATTTTTTTGAATCCTGCCCAGGTCCCCCTGACCCTTCCCTCTCCTCAGCGGGGAGAGGGGATGGGTGAGGGAGATGTGGAGTCATGGTGTTTCTATTAGATGGGAGGAACGTTGGTTGAGTACTTTGCAGGCATTGATGTCGGTTCCGTCATGACAAAGGCGGTGATCCTGAACGGCGGGGTCATCGCCTCGATCACTGGACCGACGGGCCCGGAGCAGCGACGGCTCGCCAATAAGGTCATGGAAGAGGCGCTGAAATGGGCCGATCTTTCTTTCCAAGCAATTACCTACGTTGTCTCTACAGGCTACGGAAGAATTAACGTCCCCTTTACCGACAAGCAGTTCACAGAAATCACGTGCCACGCTAAGGGGATCGCCAGTCTCTTTCCCCAAGCGAAGACGGTGATTGATATCGGGGGTCAGGATATCAAGGCAATGAAGATAGACCCCGCAGGGAAAACCACAGATTTCGTCATGAACGACAAGTGTGCGGCCGGCAGTGGTCGCTTCATCGAGGTGATTGCCGATACCCTTGGCGTACCGTTGGATAAGGTTGGCGAGATCTCTCTGCAAAGCAAGAATCCTGCAAAGATAAGCAACATCTGTACCCTATTTGCCCAGCAAGAGGTGGCAGCCAGCTTGGCGGAAGGTGTCCCCATTCCCGACCTGCTTGCAGGGGTCCATCAATCCCTTGCAGACAGGACCTGCAGGATGGTCAATCGACTGAGGGTGGAAGAGGCCATCATCGTGACGGGTGGAGGTGCTAAGAATAAAGGCCTGCTGAAAGCCCTTTCCGAACAATTAGGCCATGAGATCCTGGTCCCTGAAGAGCCCTTGATGACCGGAGCCCTTGGCGCTGCCTTGCTGGGTAAGGAGATTGTAGAACGGGCCAAACAAAACAATATCTTCCTTCAAACCCCCAAACGAGTCTTAGAAGAGATCGAGATCCTGTAACAGTAAGTATATCCGTCAACCGCGGATTCCGAACCGGAGGAATGAGGAGTTTGGGCAAAAATCTTTTGAAGGTTTCGTCCGTCTCGATTTTTGATTCGATTTTTCCTTGACAAATCATGAATTTTTGTTAAATATTAAGGTCTAATAAATTAAAATCTTAAGGGAGGAGGTGAAACGGTAATGAAAAAGGGATTATTGGGTGGGGGTATTCTTGTATGCTTTCTTTTCTCCATTCTGATGGTCACGGGTGTTTTTGCTGCAAAAGATGAGATCACTTTCGCTGCCTCTTATGGGAAGGTGAAATTCGCCCATAAGAAGCATGCTGAAACATTGAAGATTGAATGCACTAAGTGCCATCACACCTGGAAGAAGGCCGAGACCAGCGGCAAGCTATGCGGTGAGTGCCATAAAGCCAAGGCGGAAGGAAAGGCCCTCTCAGCGAAGGATGCCTACCATAAGGACTGCAAAGGCTGCCATGATGAAGCAAAGAAGGCAAACAAACCTGCTGGCCCGACCGGATGTACTCAGTGCCACGTAAAGGACAAAAAATAATCTGAAATTTTCTTCAAGGGCCGATAGAAGGGGGGTAGATCCTTTTTTGGATCTACCCCCTTTTTTCTTGACAGTGATTGATAGGTTATGTTAAATATTTCAAATACTTCCCTGCCTTTCCCAGACAGGTGATTCATTCCATTTTGTATGGAACCCCATGAAAGAGGCAAAAATGGCAGTCACTGAGAAGGAGAAAGGATACGATGTTATCCTCTTCGATCTTTTTCGTTCCCTCAAGCTTACGATCTTCCTCCTTATCCTCTTAGCGATCCTTTCGATTATCGGCACGGTGATTACACAGAATGCAGCGAGCGAGGAATATGTACAGAGGTACGGAGTTCGTCTCTATGAGGTATTGGACTTCTTTAACCTCTTCGACATGTATCACTCTTGGTGGTTTAGCACGATCCTCCTTCTTCTGGTAGTCAACCTGGTTGCTTGCTCACTTCATCGATTTCCTGGGGTCTGGAAACAGTTTTTTCGCAAGTCCGGCGCAGGGGCCTTGGAGGACTCGATGGTTAAGATCCTTCCCTATGTGGAGAGGGTCTCTCTGAAGCCAAACAAAACGAACTTGGAAGAAAGGATTCGGTCCCAGTTGAAAAAGGGGTTTAAACACCAGAATCGAATCGAGACGGAATCGACCATCACACTCTTCTCAGAAAAAGGGAAGTTCTCCAGGCTGGGGGTTTACATCGCCCATTTAAGCTTGATCATCATCCTGATCGGGGGACTGACAGGTTCCCGTTCGCTTTTTGGTTTCAAAGGGTTTGTTAACATCTTGGAAGGAGAGACCGTTGACCATATCGGTATAAGGATGAAAGATAAGGTGGTCGAGATGTCCATCCCTTTTTCTGTGCGATGTGACGATTTCAAGATCGCATTTTACGATCTTCCGGGAAATCAACGGTTTGTAAAGGAGTATACCAGTATTCTCACGATTCTTGAGAATGGAAAAGAGATCTTAAAGAGGACCGTTCAGGTCAATCACCCGCTTCACTATAAAGGGCTAACGTTCTATCAATCCAGTTATGGAAGCCTTCAGGAAGCGACCATAGGGATTCAGTGGAGGGACAGAAAGGATAAGACGCTATTAAAGATCCATGAGGGCGAGACGGTCCCGATTCCCAACTCCAATGCCTTCATTCGAATGGTGAGATACCTTCCTCAAATTCATAATCTTGGGGAAGGACTGCAAATGATTTTGCTAAGACCCAACGAACCTCCGCAACCCCTCTGGGTCCTTAAAGATTCTTCAAAAATCGATCAGCGAAATGCAGAGTTCATCCTGAATTTCGAAGGAATCACCATCCAGGAATATACGGGACTCCAGGTCGCAAAGGATCCTGGTGTCTGGGTTGTCTGGATTGGGTGCGCGTTGCTCATTCTGGGTCTGATGATCTCCTTCTTCTTTTCCCATCAAAGGGTTTGGGCGAGGATTCCAAAAGACTCCGGGAAGGAGATCGTTCTTGCTGGTTCGACCAGTAAAAACCGGGTTGGTTTTGAAAAGGTATTTCAACAATTGGTGGATGGAGTCCGGGCAATAAAATAAAAGGCCAACCAAAGATAATTGAAATTTTCCCCTCACCTTTCCCCTCTCCCCCCAGGGGAGAGGGCGGGGTGAGCGGGTCGATGCCATTGCAGGATTCTGTAACGAGACGGGACGGCTTCTTGGGATGATGCCCCACCTGGAGGCTTACCTTCATCGAACCCATCATCCCCGCTGGACCCGAGAGGAGTTACCTGAAGAAGGAATGGGAGTTACCATTTTTAGAAATGGGGTCCAATATATCCGAAACCACTTACTATAACTTCTCACCCGTCCCTTCCTCCAGGGGGAGAGGAAAAGGGTGAGGGAAAAGGGAGGGATATATGAACAAAGCCGAACTGATTACGAAGGTTTCTGAAAGGGCGAATGTGACACAGAAAGTGGCAAAGGTCATTGTCGACACCCTCTTCGACGGAATGAAGGAGAGCCTGGAGAAGGGAGAGCGGATCGAGATCCGGGGGTTCGGAAGCTTTGTGGTCAGAAATTACGGGGGTTACAAAGGCCGAAATCCGAAGTCAGGAGAGATTGTCGAAGTCCCTCCTAAAAAACTTCCCTTTTTCAAAGTAGGCAAAGAACTGAAGGAGATGGTGAATACGGCCAGTCCAGCGGGCCCTGCGAACCCCAATCCAGCTAATTCAGGAGGCATTTAAAGGCTCTTCCAGTAGCGCCTCTGGATCTCTTTTAATTGAAGGATGAGCCGTTCGATCCGTTGATCGTTTGCCCTTTCTTTCTCTACCAGATCTCTCTTATCGAGGGGCGAGGCCTGAGCAAGTTCTCTTAATACGGCATCGACTGACCGCTTTTCCCCTTCGATATCGTAGCCACCCTCCAGGGTTAATACCAGTTTTCCTTGGGCCGTGGCCTCTGCAATCTCCATCAGGATTTGAGTCAACCTTGCAAATCCTTTTTCTGTCACCTCCATTCCACCTAAGGGGTCATCGTAGTGTATATCGAACCCGGCAGAGACGAGGATGAGCTGGGGTCGATATTCTAAGCCAATCGGCTTAAGGACCCTCTCGAAGATATTCCCATATTCGGAATCCCCCGATCCACTGGAGAGAGGAACGTTCACCGTGAATCCCTCTCCTTTGTCTTTACCCACTTCGGTTGCTCCACCCGAACCGGGATAAAAGAAGCCGTAGCGGTGGGTAGAAAAGTAGAGAACCCTGGGATCGGTATAAAAAGAATGCTCTGTTCCATTTCCGTGATGAACATCCCAGTCCACGATCAAGATTCTCTCAAGGGAGAAATTCTTAATGGCGTAATGGGCACCGATGGCTAGGTTATTAAAGAGACAGAACCCCATGGCTTTATCCCTTTCCGCATGATGGCCAGGTGGCCTCACCAGGGCAAAACCATTTTTCAGCTTTTCCTCCCAGACGGCCTGGATCAATTCACACAAACCCCCAGCGGCCAGGGATGCGGCCTCATATGATTTGGCAGACGTGGAGGTATCAAGGTCAAGCCTAAAGTAAGGCTTGCCGGCTGTTGACGCAATTCGATCAATATAAGCGGAGGAATGGGTCGTCTCTAATTCTTCTCGGGTGGCGAAACGAGGCTTCACTTTGATCAGGTGAAGACCTTTCTTCTCTTCTTCTTCGAGCATCTCGTAGATGACTTTTAACCGTTCGGGTCTTTCCGGATGGCCTGGGTCCATGACGTGTTCCATATAGATGGCATCTTGAACGATCCCGGTTCGATTCATCACTGCCTCCCGTCCTGAATCGTGAGAAAAGGGTTTAAATTTTAGTCCGAGCCTAAACCTTTTATCCCTTTTTGTCAAGGAACAGAAGTTCTTTGCCCACCCCCATTTGCCCATCTGTTGCCTCTAATCCCGACCCGACCGGTCTATCGAGAGGTAGGATGCGGGTCACGTTGATAAGCGGGGAAATGATGGGGGGAGACTCTCTAATCGATTTTGATCCGAAAAGATTCCGTTTCAATAGGAAGGGGTTTGTGGTATATATTCTCTTGAAAGGACCGTTTTTCCAAGAGATGAAAATCGACCTCCCAAAACTCTTAAAAACCGTGGGATCCTATCGGAAGAGAAAGGCCCACTTGGACCCCAAACGGACCGCCCTTCTCATTATCGATTTACAGAACTTTTTCGGTGAAATTGTCAAACCTGTCCTTGGAAATATTTTAGAAGTGATTCAAACCTGTCGGCAATACCCGGTTCCCATCATCTTCACTCAGCATGGTCATACGGAACCCGACTCCAATGGAGGGATGCTCGGGAAATGGTGGGGGCAACTGATCGTGCTTGGGACAAGAGCTTGGGAATTCATCCCGGAGATCAGAATCGAGCCAGACGATATTGTCCTCCCTAAGAAACGATACAGTGCCTTTTTTGAGACGGATCTCGACAGGATGCTAAGATCAAGAGGGATAAGAGACCTGGTTATCTCGGGAGTGATGACCAATCTCTGCTGTGAGACGACAGCCCGGGATGCCTTTATGAGGGATTATAGGGTATTTTTTCTCATCGACGGAACCGCCACCGGAAAGGACGATATCCACCTCGCCACCCTCAAGAATTTAGGCTTCGGTTTTGCCTATCTCCTTACCTGCGACGAAGTGATCCAGATGTTAAAATAGAAATTTGGTTCTTCGCTTATCTATGGATCTTTTTCAAGACTTCTTCCAAGATTGTGAGGGCCGTGTCAGTTTCCCTCTTGGTGATGATCAGCGGTGGGATGAGACGAATCACATTCTCCCCACATCCCAAGATGAGAAGACCCATTTCAAAACATGCCTGAATGACCCTGTTTCGCTCCTCGATGGCCTTCTCCTTGGTCACGGGGTCTTTTACGAGTTCCACTCCAATCATTAAGCCCTTTCCTCTGATATCGCCGATCAGAGGAAATCGGTTCTGGAGCTCTCTGAGTTGGCCAGTAATATATTCACCTAAGAATGCTGCGTTCTCGACGAGGCCTTCCTGTAAGAGCTCGATCGTTGTCAGGCCAGCCTGGCAACTGATGGGGTTGCCCCCAAAGGTGCTGGCATGGGAACCAGGGATCCAGGTCATCACCTCACTCTGGGAGACCATGGCTCCCAGGGGCATTCCGGAGGCAATTCCTTTGGCAATGGCAATGATGTCTGGAACGAGACCCCAGTGTTCAATACCAAACATTTTCCCTGTACGTCCCATCCCGGTCTGAACCTCATCCACGATGAAGAGAATGCCAAAATCCTTTGCCAGGGCAAAGAGCTTTTGATGGAATTCGGGTGGAGGCACAATATAGCCTCCCTCACCCTGAATGGGTTCAACAAAGATGGCAGCGACCTCCTCCGGAGGGAGGCTTCGCTTGAAGAGGTCTTCCCGGATCCAATCGACACAGGCGCACCCACAACCGGGGTATGCCGAATGGGCAGGGCATCGGTAGCAATAAGCATAAGGAACATGGGTAACCCCGGGGACAAGGGGGAAAAACCCCTTCTCGTGAATGACTTTGCTGGCTGTTAGAGAAAGGGCGCCCATCGTCCGCCCATGGAAGGCTCCGAGGAAGGCAATAATTCTGGACCGCTTCGTATGATACCGCGCCAGTTTCAGGGCGGCTTCGATGGCTTCTGCTCCAGAGTTGCCGAAGAAGACCCTCTTCTCCTTTGGACCGGGGGTGATCTCTGAAAGTTTTCCGGCGAGATTGGACTGAGCCTCGTAATAGAAATCCGTGCCAGACATATGAAGGAACTGCTCTGCCTGGCGTTGGATGGCAGCAACAATCCTTGGGTGACAGTGGCCTGTGTTGCAGACCGCAATCCCTGAGGTGAAATCGAGGAATCGGTTGGAATCGACATCCTCCACCCAAACCCCTTCTCCCCTTTTGACGACCAAGGGATAGACACGGGTATAGGACTGGGAGATAAACCGCCGGTCTTTTTCCAGGATTTTTCTTGCCTCAGGCCCTGGAAGTTCTGTCAAGATTTTAGGCAACATGATCTTCCCAATCGTCTAATTCGATAATAAATAAGCGAGATTATCCAGGATATTCGTGAAAAAAACATTCTTGACCACATATCCTTCGGGAGCCGTAATCTGAGTGGGCGCAAAATTGAGAATTCCTCTTATTTCTGCTTCCACCAGGAGTTGGGCGACACTTTGAGCCTCTGAGGGAGGGGTAGCAATTAAAGCGATTTCAATTTTTCGATTTTTGGCAACTTCTTTGATGCGGTTGATGTGAAGAACCTCCACTGGTTTTCCCAACTTTTCTGAGACCCTTCCAATCACTCTTGGGGGATCGATATCAAAGGCTGCAACAATCTTATAATTCTGTTTTAAAAAATCCTTATAGGATAGAAGGGCAGAACCAAGATTTCCCATGCCGATTACTGCCATTCGCCACTCTTTGTTCGAGCCCAGAATTCGCTTAATGTCGCTGAGCAGATCCTTCACATAATAACCCACCCCTCGAATCCCAAACTCTCCAAAGTAGGCTAAATCCTTTCTCACCTGGGCGGAGTTGACAGCACATTTACTTGCGAGTTGGGCAGAAGAGACGACCTTTTCACCTTTTTCATCTAATGCTTCCAGACATCTTGAATATCGCGAAAGCCTTCGAATCGTCGCCTCAGGGACCTTAGAGTATTTCAATGTTGTGACTCCTTTCACAAAACATTTTAAAAAAATCTATTAAACTCCCATTATTTTGTCAAGTATATTCCTGATTCCAGCCAAAACTTCCGACCTCATTTTTTCTTTGAACCGGGACTGATCATTTTCCCTTGAGTGATTTCTTGTTTTCTCTTTGCCAGTTGTTGACTTGCCTCATCCAGGCGTCGATTGGCAAACTCAATGAGTTCTTCAGCATATTCAGGATTATGAATTCCATTTCCCTTTTTTGCTAACAGGTAATTAAACTCCGCCTCCCCATAGAGTTTCCTGAAGACGAAGGTATGGCCTCCCCTTTTTTCGATTTTATCGATCTCTTCCTTAACCTGTTCCAGCTTTGGAACCACCTTTTTCAATAAATCCTCACCGGTCGTCTTCCAACGGACTGCCGTCTCCCCGTAACTCTGGTCATGACATTCAATACAACGTTTCTTAATCGCATCGAAGGTATCTTTCTTTTTAGAGAGGACACCCTTGTGGCAGTCGATGCATTCGACGACCCCCAATTTATTGCTGGGTTTTTCCTTGACCCCGAGGCCGCCCTTTCCTTCAACCAGGTTCTTGACATTGGCATGACAATCCCCGCAGCCCACTTTCTTAATCCCCTTTCCGTGATGGCAACTGGCACAGTTCTTGAGATAGGTCTTTCCATGATTTTCACGGGGCGAATGACAGTCAGAGCACTTGATGCCGAGGCCTGCTGCGTGGGTTTCGTGAGAAAATTTAGTATCATTGAAGGGAACGGTCTGTTTCTCAATTCCGACATGGCAGAGGGAGGTGCAGGTCATGCTCGTCTTAAATTCCTGGGGTTTGTAATTCCTATCCATGGCAGCCATGGCCTGCTCGGTCTTACTGTTCGCCACGTTGAGGAGTTTGAACGCGTATTCGATATTGTGGGGCCCTTTACCCAGGAGGACGAGGCTATAATTGTGACGGGCTTCATTGAGGAGCTGCTGGGCTCTCCTAAGTTCCGGGGCCCCGGTCCGATTCTTTTCAATATCATGGAGCAGCTTCTGGACGCTGAAGACCCGCTGATTGGTCTCATCCTCTGCCTTGGCAAGGAGAACCTTCCAGTGCTTTAAGGTCTCATCAAACCCCTCACCATGGCAGCCCACACATGCTTGGCCCATTGCCTTTTCTTCATATTTTGTGGTATGGAGAGCTGCGTGGCTCTCTTCCGTCTTTCGATGGCATGCGATACAATCGACATTCGTTGTATACATAAGGCTCGGGGAGTCAGGAATGCCAATTCCACCGCTTCCCCGGTAAAAATCCCTTGGTCCTAAATGGACTTCCTTGGCATGGCACTTATCGCAAGGGATTGGAGAATGAGGCATGAGCATTACTTTCCCAATTTCATGCCGAAGAGGAGTGTGACAACTTGAGCATTCGATCTTATGATCGGTAACATGTTTCCTGTGAAGGGATTGAGAGGTGTATTTCGTAACCAATATTTCAGGTTCGTTATGGCATTCCACACACTTTCCCTCAGGCACATGGGCATCCCCTTGAACCACACTGAGATGACACTTTTCGCAAGCGACCCCTCTTTCAATATACTTCCGATGATTAAAACGCCAGCCATCAACTGTGATATCTCCCTTGGGCTCGATGTGGCATGAAGTACAACTCCCCACGGCACACGAAATACAATCTTTATCCCCCATTAAACCGGCCCGGTAGTAGTGGCAGATCAAACAGTTGGTTTCATGAACAGTAAGGTGTTTTCCCTGGACGATCTGGGCATGGCAAGAGGTACAACGGAGTTTCATCCCCCTTCTGAGTTCCTCAAGGTGTTTTCCATGGGAGAAGGCAACATTCTTATAGATCATATTCCCCTTGAGATCTTCAGTCTTATGACATCCTTGCTGGAGGCAGGCCGAATCACTGATCTCTGCGTGGGGCTTACTCGGTTTCTTTCCGGAGATGAAATAGGCTAAGGAGACCTGTCCATCGACCCACTTTCCCTTCAGATGGTTGAAGAACCCTGGCTCATAATGACATTTGGTGCAGGCTACATGTCGATGGCTGGAGGCCTTCCAGGACTCAATATAAGTGCCCATCTGGTGGCAGAGGCCGCAGAACGTGGAAGTCTCTGAAAATTTGAGAAGGCCTGCAAAAATAACGAGGAAAAGGACGACGCAAAAAAGGAGGAAGATCTTGATCCCTTTACGATGGATTCCAATTCCTCTCCGCGCCGCCGCGAAAAAATCGGCCCCAAGGGCCTTGACTAATTGATAAAGATTCTTCCATGTCTCCATAAGATAGACCAACTCCAAAAATTATTTTCTATTATTTTATAAATTATTACAACATTGTGAATAATTTTGCAAAGGTCAAATTTTTCAAAAGGGAGAAGAACATCCTCTAGGAAGGCAGTAAAATATCATGGGGAATAGGCTCACTTTTATTCTGATTCCCCATAATGTGTTTAACACATCATGGGGATTATATTATTTCTTGAAGCAGGGAGTCTACCTCTTTTTGGAGAGATGTTTAATCGCTTCATCCAGCCGATGATTCGCAAAATCCAGTAACTCTTCCGTATATTCGAGATTGTGAACGCCGTTGCCATTCTTTGCTAAATTATAGTTAAGCTCTGCCTCTCCGAATAATTTTCGATAGACAAAAGTATGGCCTCTGCGGCGATCAATCCGGTCGATCTCTCCCCTCATTTTATCGATCTTTGGGGTTATCTTTTTTATTAAATCGTCAGAGGTCGTCTTCCATCGAACCAGTGTCTCTCCATAACTCTGGTCATGGCATTTAATGCACCGTTTCTTAATCCCATCGAATGTATCCTTCTTTTTCATAAGCACACCACGGTGGCAATCTGTACATTCAACGACATCCAGCTTGCTGCTGGGCCTTTCTTTAACGCCGATGCCCCCTTTTCCCTGAACCAGTCTTTTGACGGAGACATGGCAATCTTCACATTTGACCTTTTGGATCTCTTTTCCATGATGACAGCCTGCACAATTCTTCTGAAAGGTCTTTCCGTGATTTTCACGCGAGGAATGGCAGTCCGAACACTTCAGGCCATTCCTGACCACATGGGTTTCATGAGGGAATTTGATGTTGTTAAAGGGAACTGTCCGTTTCTCCATCCCATTATGGCAGAGTGTAGTACAGGTCATCTGGGTCTTAAATTCTATGGGGTTGTAACCCTTCTGAATGGCCGCCAAGGCCTGTTCCGTCTTATTATTGGCTGCGTTGAGGAGTTTGAAGGCATATTCGATATTGTGAACGCCTTTGCCCAAAAGGATGAAGCTGTAATTGTGGCGAGCTTCGTTGAGAAGATTTTGGGCCTTCTTAAAGTCTACAGAACCTCCTCTCGTCTTTTCAACCTCATATAACACCTTCTGAACATTAAAGATCCGCTGATCAGTCTCACTCTGTGCTTTCGAAAGGAGTGTTTTCCAGTGCTTCAAGGTATCATCGTATCCATCACCGTGGCAGTCTACACACGCCTCACTGATTGCCCTTTCTGAATACTTGGTGGTATGCAGCGCAGCCTGGCTCTCTTCGCCCTTTCGGTGGCAGGCAATACAGTCCACATTCGTTGTAAACATGAGGCTGGGGGAGTCCGGCACTCCGATCCCTCCGCTCCCTCGGTACAACTCTCTTGGTCCTAAATGAATTTCCTTGCTGTGACACTTATCGCAATTGGATGGGGTGTGAGTAAGAGTGGGAATCTGCCCGATTTCATGCCGAAGGGGAGTATGGCATTTTGAGCATTCGATCTTATGGTCGGTGACATGTTTCTGATGCATGAATTGGGAGTTATACTTCATACTCAGTATAACAGGCTCATTATGGCATTCACCACATTTTCCCTCAGGGATATGGCCATCCCCTTGAACCACACTGAGATGGCATTTCTCACAGGCCACTCCTCTGGCGATATACTTCCGGTGATTAAAATTCCAACCTTTGACTTTGATATCCCCTTTGGGCTCGATGTGGCAAGAGGTACAACCTCCAACAGCACATGAAATGCATTCCTCCTCCCCTCTTGGACCAGCCCGGTAAAAGTGACAGGTAACACAGGTGGTTTCGTGGACGGTGAGATGCAACCCCTGAACGAGTTGAGCATGGCAAGAGGTGCAACGAAGCCTCATTCCTCTTCTCAACTCACCCAGATGCCTTCCATGAGGAAAGCTGACATTCTTAAATATCATATCCCCGTTCAGGTCATCTCTTTTGTGACACCCATTTTGCAAACAGTTGCCGTCATCAATTTCATAATGGAGTTTCTTGATGCCTTTCCCGATAATAAAATAAGTCAACGCGAGATGGAAGTCTTCCCCTTTCCCTTTCAGATGATTCAGAATACCTGGCTTGCGGTGACAACTCAGGCAGGTCACTTTGTTATGGGAGGATGTTTTCCAGGAGTCGACATATTCCTTCATATTGTGACAGAGTCCACAAAATGAGGGACTTTCTGAATATCTAAACCCTCCTGCAATCAGGACGATAAAAATGAAAAAAAGAAGGCCGTAGATCGCCTTCTTTTTCCCTTCAGAAAACCATCTAATGATCCTGCGAGGAAGATTTAATAAAGGATTCATGTCAGGGCTATTTAAAAGCTACGAGGAGGAGGACACCGGGATCTTTGTATGGCATTTCATGCAGGATTCAGGTCCTCCTGTAATGGCCTCTTCATGGCACTCCGTACAAGTTAATCTGCGGGGCCGGTTCGTTCTGGATTCCATTTTTTCATGGGCGATATTTCTATGACAATCGATGCACTTCAGCTTCGATTCCTCGATATGAAGCTTGTGGGCAATTTTCATATGATGGGCTTCTTCCTTCTCCTTCTCAGCCACATTCCGATGGCAAAAAAGGCAATTGTCATTCACTCGTTCATCAGCGAAAAAATCACGGGGGAACAATTGACCGGGTTTCGCATGACAATTCACACAGGTGACACGGGTAGGATGAACCATAGAAGGTGACCACATGGAGATACTGCTCTGTCTTGCATGACATGAAAGGCATATCGCCGGATGGGCGGTCAACGTGTGTCCCACCAAGATCACCAACACGGCTCCTATCAAGGTGAGGATGGGGCCGACACCAAAAATAACCCATTTTGATTTCAATAGGTTCTTGATGTCCTTCATCTTTATCGCTGATATTAACCATCTTATTGTCCCAAATCTTTTCATCGATTCCTTCCTTTAGGCCTTCGAAATAATGACTAAAGTATCATTCCAGGCCTCTCCTCCGCCAATCGGGTCTGAATTCCCTGAGATGATAGGATTGGGAGAGATGCCATTTCCTTCTTTTTCCCACCAGACTAAATTGGTATTAGGATCCTTGCTCTTGAATCTTTTGGCGCGGGCAATATGTCCATATCCCCAATGACCTAAATTTCTCTCGATAGCGATCACCCTCGGGTGAATGCCGAAAGTTAAACGAGCCTCCGTCGCAAATGATCCGAGTCGGGTGGAAATTTTAATACGATCCCCTTCTCCAATATGAAGCTGTTTGGCAACATCCTTATTGATCCAGACTGGGTTGTTGTGTCTAATCTCGGCGAGCCATCGAAAATTTCCAGTCCTCGACCCCATCACATTCGGTTCATACGTCACAAGGACGAACTTTCCCTTGAGATCCCCATGTCCTGGAATGGGTTCGTAGGCGGGAAGAGGTTGGAATCCTCCTCTCTTCAACCTCTCTGAATAGATGTCAATTTTTCCTGAAGGCGTGTTAAATCTCTTCAACTCATACGATCGGTATCTCGGCTTTGCATGACTGTCTTTCCAGACTCCATTTTCTTTTAAGTATTTAAACCCCCCTGCTTTTTCCAATTTCTCAATGCCTGAGGCAACCTTTTTGATATATTCTTCTGTGGAATTGAACTTGAAGTATCGCGGAAGCCCCCCACCGATTCTGTGAGCAAGCTCTATACAAATATCTGAGATAGGGACAGATTTGGCAAATGGATGGACGATGGGCTGCTGGAGTCCAACAAAAGGATTCAGGTCCAACGCCGGAGAAGAATCGATCCCCCAGCTCTCCAGATAGGTGGCAGCGGGGAGGACGATATCAGCTAATGCGGCAGTTTCGGTCATATGACTATCTGCCACCACAATATAAGGAATCAACTTTTCATCCTTCAATACTTCAGAAGTCAAACCGCTTTCAGGGTTTTTGTAGGCAGGATTGGATTCATAAACGAAATACAATTGGGGGGTTAACTTTCCACGTTTCACCATGGAGATAAACTTTTGTGGAGTGCCCCGGGTCTTTTCCAAATCGAATGCCTTCTCTTTTTGGAGGGATGGCTTTAAATCCAGTTCTTCAAAACGATAAAACCTGGGAAGACAATATCCCCCGGGAATATCAATGCTTCCCACAATGGTATTCAAAAGGAATATACACCTTTCATTATAGACTCCATTCAAATGGCTACTCACCCCACGGCCCGAAATGGCCACCGCAGGCTTATTTAGGGCAAATTCCTTGGCAATCCTCTCAATATCCGATGCTGCAACCCCACTTGTCTTCTCTGCCATCTCAGGGGTGTATTGAGATAAGTATTGGGCTAGGACAGAGGGAGAAATATTTGTCCACTTCTCGATAAAATCTTTATTGTGAAGATTATTCTTGACGATGACATTGGCCATGGCCAAAGCCACCATCCCATCGGTCCCAGGGCTGACCGGAAACCATTCATCGCTATTGCCGGCGGTGTAGGAAAGCCTCACATCAAAAGTTACCAGCTTGGCATTATTTTTGAGTCGAGCTTCAATCAATCTTCCTATAAAACCCGTATAATATTCGTGTGTCTCGTAAGGATTGGAGCCGAAGTTTAGAATGTAATGACTATTCATCACATCAGGAACCCCTCTTTCCTCTCCCCAGGTGAGCCCCTGACCCCAATCCCTATTGCCAAAGTCAAGGCTATCCTCGCTGAGAATGAGGGCCTTACTAAAGGCTGCCAAGAACCGTCTGATGATTCCATCAGGCTCATGCTCTGATTGGAAGACGAAGTCCCCCTTCTGTCCGCTTTGGTATATTGTTTTCAATCTTGAAGTGATTTCGGTATAGGCCTTATCCCAAGAGATCCTTTCCCATTGTCCTTTTCCTCGTTCTCCTTTCCTTATCAAAGGGAAGGTAATTCGATCCAGATCATACACCATATTCACACCGGCCAGACCTCTGGCACATATTTTCCCAAGGTTGTTAGGGTGCTTTGGATTTCCTCCAATCTTCACCAGCTGATCGCCCTCTAAGAAACCGATGATCCCACAATGGGCAGGGCAAAGTTGGCAGATGCTCGGAATCCCTTTGAGGGGTTTTCTCGTATGTCGTGAGACATGTCTTCCTCCAAACACCTCCTTGGCATAGGCAGAAAGCTCAAGGAAGGGATGGAATACGAACGCCTGCATACCGAGAAAGCATATTTTTAAGAAGTCACGACGGTTCATCTCATCTCTCTCCCTCGATAAACTTAATGATCAACTCAAAGGGACGTACTGCCCCCCAAAAACCATCACATATCTCATGATAAAAACACCGATGGAGGCCAAGATAGCAGCGATAAATAACAAAAGATGCGACCTCCGCGTCTTCTTGAAAATAATAATAATAGAGGGGACAATATTCCCCAAAACATTATCAACCCAGATATAGAGAAAGCTGAATTTACCAAGACGAACGAGCTCGACCGTCTCAAAGGCATCCTCCGTATGGTAATACATCACGGTGATGTCAGAAAAAACGTAAAAAACGTTTAGAATCATAAAACCCGCCATCCATCTCGCAAGAAGATCGATGATTTCAAGATCTTTCTCCCTCTCCTCCAGGGGTTTATCCTTATAAGTAAAACGGTAGCGAATCAGAGCCACGATAAGCATAAAGGCTATTCCTGAAATCATTGCCGAGGCTAGGAAATAGGAGGGCATGACCGCGGTGTTCCATAGGACCCTGGCTTTGGCAAAACCTAAGACGAAACCTGTATATCCGTGAACACCAATAGCAGTAGGAAGGCTGATTACACCGAAAATTTTTGACCATCTAACATTTCCTTTAAATAAAAAGTAGATGTAAATTCCGGTGAAGATGGGGTAAGCGCAGAGGATGAAGGTTCCCCAACTGAGGGGTGAAGTAGGATTGAAATGGATAAAGAGGTACCAGAAACGTAAGGGCTGAAAAAGATCGGTTAAAAGAAAGATGGGCGATATGGAGAAGAGGATGATCACAAAGATGGCTCCAATCTTGGCCACAGGTTTATATTCCTTTTTTCCAAGTAAGGTGGCAGTGATGGATACGATCGAACACCCTGCATGGAGCCCGACGATGTGAAAATAGATGGCGATCAACATGCTGACCGCTTCATGATGAAACACATTGTACAGGACTTGCACTTCCATACCTACCCCTTTTTCAGTTAGAATGTTTCAAATTCTTTATGATAATAATGCTTCTCCCATCCTTTGAGTGGATCAGCCACATCCTTATCCAGATGAATATAGTAGACATTCGGAAAGGTGGCCATCTCCTTTTTAAGAACCTGAATTTTCTCCTTTGAAATCAGCTGGGAAACCTTACTGCTCGGGTCTTTCAAATTTCCAAATACCATGGCATTCGTGGGGCAAGCCTCCACACAGGCAGGTGGAAGGCCAGAATCAACCCGATGAACACAGAAGTCACATTTCTGGATCATACCGGTGATAGGGTTTGAGAATCGGACATTATACGGGCAAGCGGCTCTACAATAGTTGCAGCCGATACAGCGATGGGGATCGATCATCACAATACCGTCTTCTTTACGCTTATAGGCAGCTCCCACCGGACAGACCGTATTACAGATAGGGCGATCACAATGGTTACACAGCCAGGGAAGGAAAAGAACTGACATTCGAGGATATCTCGCTTCTTCGGGACGCTCGCAGTAAGGACAATCCCAAGGTAAGGAGAGGGTTGCCATTTCCGGGTATGTTCCTTTCTGAATGGTTTTTACCCAGATTCTCCAAACACCGAGAGGAGTCTCATGTTCAGCTTTACACGCCACTTGGCAGGCAAAACATCCCACACAACGTTTGAGATCGATCACCATTCCCCACTTGACCTCTTTCTCCATGAAATTTCTCCCTTAACAGTGAACCCTTATTTAGTTTTAAGGATGATTTGGTACTTTTTGCTGAGGTCCTTATCGAAAGCGACATCTCTCACAGTATTCGAATCAAGATCTACCTCAAAATACCACCCCTGGCTTCTATTTTTTACCCTATCTTCCTGAGTTTGGTATCGGAAGCTTACAAAATACATGGAGTCACCGTAATGATAAAAATGTCTCATCATGCCCAAAGCCTTCTCTATCTCCTTGTCGATATCATCCACCACCTTTTTGGCTTCTTCGGATAGATCTTTTGCTTTAGCGATCCCTTTGCCTCGGGGGAGTAAATAGAATTGTATTGACACATATTCCTCTTTGAGCTTTTTTATTCTCGAGGCAAAGTATTTCGGGTCATTTTCAATGAGCAATTCGGAGGCGGGGCTTCCATCCATCAAGAACCCCAAATCTTTCAGTTTGATTAAACCTCTCTTAATTTTTTCCATGGACCCCTTGAAATCGTCTAATAATCTGGCCCCGATTTTTTCGGAATCATACAATTGACCGGTATGAATAGCTTTGTCAGCATGCCATCCGATGATTTTCACATCCCCTTTAATCTTTTCGGCTATGTTTTGGGCATCCCCATAGACTTCGTCCTTCCCTCGAGCATACTTTTTTGCCAATTCGATCGCCTGATCCTTGCTCTCCTTCTCCGCTTCGAAAAATCTCTTCGTCTCTTTAGAAGGAGGCTCAACAGGGAATCTATCAAGGACAATTGATTTGTAATGGTAAAAAGCCGTAATTTGATAGACGAGAAACAAGAAAATGGCTATCGCCACCGCCAACATCGATATAATCATCACCTTTTTACTTGTTTCCATCTTCCTACACCCGTCCCTTTCTCAAAGGAAGACCTTTTTAGAACACACCTCTACCCTTCAATTCGCCTGTATCGTGAAAGAAGGTTTTCTGCCAAAGACCTTCTTGGATTACCTGTTAAAACATTAAATGTTTGATGGTTAGAGAGGATACAGTCAGCGCCGGGAAAAAAACCCCAATTGGGACCCCACGCCCAATTGAAACAACCATTAATTACCATGTCCAAAAATAAATTGCAAGAAAAAACTTTTTTTCACAATCCCGCCCTTAGTCCAAAAAAAGGTTGATTTTTTGGATCGGATTTTATTAAATAGAGTAGATGCGGTTAAGGCTGTCCCTTCTCAAAAATTCTCCAAACCGTCCTTTCCGCAAGATTTAGAACGAGAGCCCTTCGACAAAGAGGGGTGGGTGATAACTTTTCAGAGATGGGAGGGAGATCATTTGATCCAGAGGCGTGCAGGATCGATCCGAAGATGGCTTCTTTTCTCGATTTCATGCTTATCCCTCATTCTTCTGAGTGGGAAGGCGGATCCCCCTTTTCCTAAAGGGGAAGAGGATCCCATGGAGCGGAGAGAAGAAAAATTAAAGATCTTTCGAGAAAAGAGAGATCAATTCTTTAAAGAAGACCCAAAATCTCCGTTAAAAGAGAGCGATCGGAAAAAATTTAAGGGTCTCCTTTATTATCCCATCGATCTTAAATATGCGGAGATCGGGTTCATCGAAAAATATCCTATCGAACCGAAACCTCTTTACGTTACACTTCCAACCAATAAAGAGATGGGGAGGAAATATGTAAAGTATGGCCGGTTTAAATTTAAATGGGAGCTGAAAGAATATGTCTTCCAGATCTGCAGGCCTCTCGGAGGCGGAGAACTCTTTCTTCCTTTTAAGGATAAGACCTCTCTGACAGAGACTTATCCGAAAGGACGTTATCTTTATATTGAACCGATGCCGGGAGGGAAGGTGCTGATCGATTTCAATCGAGCCCATAACCCCTTCTGCCAGTACAACGAAAAATATACCTGTCCCTTTGCACATGAAGAAAACTGGTTGGAAATTGCGATTCGGGCAGGAGAGAAGCGTTTTCGATAATCGATCAAGATCAGAGTCCTCTTAAAGATCGAAACTATTCAACTCATTTGGAATTTTTTTCACCGGCGGGGATTGGGATCTCCAGCATATTTTCTCTCGGAGGGAGAGCACATATGAGTTTATTATTGTAAGCACAGGGAGGATGATAGGCCATATTGAAGTCTAAAATCAACTTATATCCGGCGAGGATTTCGGCATCGATATACCGTCCTCCCTCATAAGTCTCTTTCCCATTCGTCGTGTCTTTGAAAAGGATGAGGAGGTAATCGCTCAATATGGATTTGTAAATTTCGATTGCATGTTCCTTATCTTCCAACCTGAAATGGAACTTTCCATATCGAATATAGCGTTTGTGGGTGCCTTTATTGGTTAGGAGGATGGCATAATATTTTGGGTCATTGATGTAGAAATGATAGCGTTCGATTTGTCCAGAAAAAATATAATTGGGATCGAAGGGGTAGTAGTTTAAGCATTTGAAATTCCTTTTCCTTTCGGGAGGAAGGGGGGAACGTTCGTGGGTCTTAAAAAATTCGTCTCTTTCCCTTCTCCACTCCATGACCCGTCGATACTGGAGGTCTACCTTCAACGGAGCCAACTCTTCTCCGATTAAAATGGAACCTTGGATCAGGAAGATGGCTCCAATGGCGAAAAGGATAGAAAGCCTTTTTTTCTCCATTGATCTTCATTCTATCAAAAAAAGCGAATGAATACAAATAACGTATTGTTCTCATAAGGAGTTGAAGATGTAAATGGACTTGATTTCAAAAGGTCAATTTGTTATTTTGAGACTGATTATAGAAAAAAGAGGGATTCATTTGAAATTTAAGAAGGTGTTCATCCTCTTAGTCCCTGCTTTGGTCCTACTCTCATCTACACCCTTCGTTGAAGGAGGGCATAAAGTTCAATTCTCTATTGTTTATACGAATGATGTGATGAGTGAAGTCGAGCCCTGTGGCTGATTTAGGAATCCTCTTGGCGGTGTCGCCAAGAAATCCACCCTTATCTCCCAGATGAAAAAGGATGGGAGGAAGATCCTTCTCCTCGACACCGGGAACCTCCTCTTCCGAAAACCTCCTCAAACGGAGACAAAACGCAAGGATGCCTTCCTCCGAGTCGATCTCCTCATCCAATCCTATAACGAGATGGGATATGATGTGGCCAATGTAGGAGAGAAGGATCTGATGGAGGGGTTCAAATTCCTCTTTGAACTGACACAAAAGGCGAAGTTTCCGTTCATCTCGGCTAACCTCGTAGACAAAAAAATGGGAAAACCGATCTTAAAACCCTATGTGATCAAAGAGGTCGCCGGTCTAAAGATTGGAATCGGCGGTCTCATGAGTGATGAATTCAACCCCGCCCTTCAGGAACGGGAACCGGGTCTCAATATCCTCGATCCTTTCACAACATCCAGGGCCCTGATCAAAAACCTTGACGGGAGTTGCGATCTGATCGTGGTCCTATCCCAGTTGGGAGAAATGAAGGATAAAAGACTGGCTAAAGAAAATCCTCGAATTGACCTCATTCTTGGAGGAGGAGGAGAGGCCAAGAGGGCTGTTCATGAGAGGGTGAACGAAGTTCCGATTTATCGATTGGAGCCCAGGGGAGGCTATCTTGGTCGGATCGATTATTTTTTATCCGATAATAAAAGGCCCATTAAATTTCTCATCTCTCAGGAGAGAGATGAGATGGAAAAGAGACTGGAGAGACTCCTTACGCGATCCATCCAAATAAAATCTGAGATGGCAAAATCTGCAAGGCAGGATGAGATGAGGGTGAAGGAATTGAAGTTTTTGGAATCGAAACAGAAAGAGTTGGAGATGACCCTTCTTGGCTTGGAAGATAAAAACTTTTACAAGCATACCGCCATTCCTGTCCAACTATCCATAGAGGACGATCCCAAAATTATCAAGGGACTGGAGATTTATCGTGCAGAATCGATAAAGTTATACAGACCTAAAGCGCCATCCCTGCCCGAAAAGGAATTGCCCGAAAAGGAATTGATTGCGCGAATTCCTAAAGAAAGCCCTTTTGTTGGAGCGGTCTCTTGTAAAAAATGTCATGAATTGAATTATCGGAATTGGCTTAAAACCAAGCATGCGAAGGCTTCCCAGACTA